>OGYK01000118.1_pt1 | contig 64914 bp, 71 predicted proteins | sample 1576501 | NCBI WGS metagenome assembly OGYK01 (sample SAMEA3541530, study PRJEB24748) | human gut metagenome | biome: human gut; feature: human-associated habitat; material: faeces | place: China | collected 2012
AAGGTCTCCGCCTTTTACCACTTAATTTTTTAATGCTACCATATCCATTTGGTTTGCGCATTTAAATTACCCCTTTTTTAATAAAATAACAAGGAGATATTATAATGACTACAACATATTTTGCAAAATTCAATGACGAAGGATTGCCAGAAGGATTCATTCCATCGTTTCATGTTAATAATTATGGCGGAAAAAATAAACTCACGTCTGATGGATATATTGAAATTCCATTAGAAGAATACAATTACTATATAGGTAATATGAGTAATGAAGATAATAATTATGCTAAATTTAAGAGAGATAACCAAACAGGAAAACCAGTTATTTATATACCACCTGAACCAACACAAGAAGAATTACAGGCAAGAGCTTTAGTTGCTTTAGAAGTAGAATATAATGCACAAAAAGAAGGATTTAAACAAGATTTAGATACTGCTACGCTTGCTGGAAATACAGAGGCTATACAATCTATACAACAAGAATTTATGGAATTTAATCAGGCGTATGAGGTAGCTAAACAAGAAATATTAAAAGGAGAATAAATATGGATTACTTTATATGGCTTACACTTCTGGACACGGATACTATTAAAATACTTACACCGATTATTATATTATTAATAATTGGAGCGGTAATATATCTATATTATTTCAAACGCAAATTGCTTAATTTATTTGTACGAGATAAAGATTTCACGTCTAAAATGAAAAAATGCAAAACAAAAGAAGAATCGAATAAACTTGTATATGAAACATTAATAAAAAAATTAACTCAGGAGGATAAATAAAATGGCATTTTTTACTAGAAAAGAACGTTGTAAATATTGTGCAGGAGAATTAGCAGATGGTAAATGTACTAATCCTAATTGCATTGCATATCAAAATACAACAGAAAATGTAAATAAAAATAAAGAAGGTACAGACAATGCGTAAATTATTATTAGCGTTATGTTGTGCCTTCTTTTTATCTACAGCAACTGCAAGTGCTAATAGCCTGCATGATATACAGGATAATATTCCAACAGATAAAGCTTTACATTTTATGGCAGGATATGTAATTCAAGACCAGCTTCAGCGTAATGTAGGTTGCAGTGCGTTTGAAGCTTTTTTAATTACTTCAGCTATTGCCTGGGCAAAAGAAAAGTTTGTCGATGACCATGTAGATAATAACGACGCATACGCTACAATGGCTGGCGGTTTGTTTTATCAAATTAAATTTTAAGAAGGTGATTAAAATGCAGGAGTTTTTGGCGGATATGGTTTCATTTTGCAAGACGATTATACCAGTCCGATTAGAAATTGAATGGGGAGCGTGTTTCGCTACTGTGGGGACTATATGTAGTCATTTGTTTGGTAGTTGGTCTAATTTGTGGGAAGCTATTTTGTTACTAATGGTGTTAGATTATATAACAGGTCTTTTATCAGCCTGGATAAACCCTAATAAAAAATTAGACAGTAGAAAAGGTTGGCGAGGATTAGCAAAAAAAGCTGTCATCGTCATTATTATTATGGTGACACATACGGCAGATATTGTTTTCAATCAGGGAACGATAACACGAGATATTGCGATTTTATTTTATATCGCAAATGAGGGCTTGAGCATATTAGAAAATGCTACAAACTGTGGTGTACCAGTTCCAACTAAATTAAAAAATAACTTAGCACAGTATGCTATGCAAAAAGAAAAAATTAGAAAATAAAAAGAAAGAAGGATTAATAATGCAAGAACAAGCAAGAAAAATTGTAATGGAATATTTTAATTCTCACGTAGATAAAACAGATAATAAACAAATTACATTAGATGATATTTATGTAGTTTGGTTTTCTAAAACATTGCAAAATTGGAAAGCTCTTGTAAGCACTACAGTTAGTGATGGTATGTACTACGAAATAACTCATAACGGCAATGAAAATGAAACTTATGTAGATGTTTATAAAAAATGGGAAAATTATACTGTTAAAGGAGAATAAAAATGAAAAATTATATTAGCGTAAAAATGATAAAAGCAGAACCATGCAAAGCATGGAAAGACTTCAAAGGTCATATGACTGGAGATGAAGGATATAAAATTTATTATCCTGATGGTTATATATCTTGGTGTCCTAAAGATATCTTTGAAGCACAGTATTTAGAACTAGAAAAAGAAGATACTATTACTCAAAAAGATGTTTGCAATTTTATTACAAGCACATCAATTACTGGAGCAAACCATGAAATTATCGAAACATCATGTAAAAATGGTTTTGTAATTACTAATTTCTATAATATGGGCATTGGTAAAGAAAATCATGAAAGATATATTTTTGCACAAATATATAATTTGCTTACATTTTTACTTCAATCTGCTAGAAAAGGATTTAATAATAAATAATGGGAAGTAATTCTATAAAAGTTTTAGGTGCAAGCAATCATGCTAAATCAAAACGTGAAGAAAATGATTTTTATGCAACTGAACCTAAAGCAACTATTTTATTAATGGAAAAAGAAAAATTTAATAATGTTATTTTAGAACCAGCATGTGGACAAGGACATATGAGTGAAGTTTTAAAAAGTTATAATTATAATGTTTTATCAAGTGATTTAATAGATAGAGGGTATGGGATACAAAAAGATTTTTTTGATTATAATAAATGGGCAGGTGATATAATAACTAATCCTCCTTATAAAATAGCTTTACCATTTTTGAAACATGCTTTGAATATTATTAATACTGGTTCAAAGGTAGCATTATTTTTAAGATTATTATTCTTAGAAGGTATAGAACGTGGTAAATTTTTTAAAGAATTTCCACCTAAAAAAGTTTATGTATCTAGTGCAAGATTAAATTGTGCTAAAAATGGAGATTTTAAAACATATAGTAAATCAACAGCAATGGCTTTTGCTTGGTTCGTATGGGAAAAAAATTTCAAGGAAAATACTATTATTGATTGGATTTAGAAAGGTGAAATTATGGAATTAAAAGATACTGTTAAATTAATGTTAAGTGCTGATTTTAAAGAAAGATTTCAAGCTGAATACGCACAGGATAAAAATAGAGCAGAAGGTTTAGCAAAAATGTTAAAAGCTTATAAAGCAGGAACATTACCATTTAAGCCTAAATGCAGTTATGAGCTTTTATATGAACAATTAATTTATATGAGAGCTAAATTAAAAGTATTAGAAAAACGTGCAGAAATTGAAAATATTGATTTGGCGGTGATTAATGATGAAAGTAATTGATATTTCTGCTTGGCAAGAATGGATCGATTGGCAGGCAGTAAAAGACGCTGGAATTGAAGGAGTTATTCTAAAAATAGGAGAACATTATAGTTTAGATGAAAAGTTTATAGAACATGTAAATAACGCTGTAGCGTATGGATTACGCTATGGCGTTTATTATTATAGTCATGCGTCATTTATTCGTGAAGCTGTAGCAGAAGCTAATTGGGTTGATAAACAGATTAAGACATATCTTAATGGGAAAAATCCTGAACTTGGTATCTGGTATGATGCTGAAGATAAAGATATGCTAGAAGGATACTTAAACGTAGTTTATCCTATTGCTAATTTTATCAGTACATTATTAGATAAAGGATATAACTATGTAGGCTTATATAGTTCTTATGATTGGCTCACAAATATTATAGACTTAAAAGCATTGCCTGATTATGCACCTATTTGGGTAGCTCAATATTATCCAGAAAATAGTTTTGCCATAGAAAATCCTAATCGTATATGTCGAATGTGGCAATACACCGATTGTGAACGAATTGGAAATATGGGGCTTGATTGCAGTGTCTACTATGAATGATTACCAGGATATAATAGATAATTTGCCAAAACCGACAACAGATTTAGAAGAACAATATTTATATTCAATAGTAATGGCAATGGCTGGTAAAGATTATCAGCCATTTACTAATCCTTTTTGGCGGAAAGAACAATATTTAAAAGCATGGTGGGAAATAACTAAATTGCAAGTAGCAGAAGGAAATATTCCAAATGATAATTCTGTAAGTACAGAAAAAATAATTGATGGTGCTGTTACCTTAATTAAGCTTGCAAAAGAAGTAATTGATAAACTATTAGCTGATGACAAAATTGAAACAAGCATGATAAAGAATTTATCAATAACTACAGAAAAAATAGTAGATAAATCTATAACACTAAAAAAAATTAATGAAGATATAGAGCAAAGGTTACTTGATGACAACAAAATTACAGAAGCTATGTTAGTAGATAAGAATGTTACGCTTTCTAAGTTATCTAAAGAAGTAGTTGATAAACTATTAGTTGATGACAAAATTGAAACAAGCATGATAAAGGATTTAGCAATAACTACAGAAAAAATAGTTAATAATGCCATAAGTGCGGAAAAAGTGTCAGATGATGCTATTATATTGAGTAAATTGTCTAAAGAAGTAACAAATTTGCTCTTAACCGCAAACCATGTAGGAATAATACAACAACCTCAAATAAATCAAATTACAGAAAGCGGAGATATGCTCACGTTAGATATAATAAAAAATAAAATTAACGAGATAATTCAATTATTAAATAACGCAGAAATAACAAAATAAAGGAGCGGTTTATCATGATTAAAACTATTAAACTTGTAAGTAAAGAACCAATTGAAGGTATTACAAAAGCAAAGATTAAAGATATTTTTGAAACATCTAAAAATCCTAACCAAGTGCTATTAGATAATGTACCTGAATTTTGCTTTATGCAAGGCGATGTACTTTATTTTACAGGGCTTAGAGCATTAAATCCTTGTATTGAAGAAATGGAAGTGAACACACTTGAATGATGTGCTTAGTAAGATTAAAAAATATAAATATATTATTATTGGCGGTATTATTATTGTGGTCTTGTATGTGTGCAGTCTGTGGAGCGACAGAAAAGACGTATACGATAACGGAAAGCCAACTGACGCAATTAGAAACGAACTTGACCGAGCTGAAGGAGCAAAACAAGACATTGCAGGAACAGCTTCAAATATCGAAGGAACAAGTACAAAACTTGAAAACGCAATCGGAACAGCTACAGACGCAAGTGAACGATTTGACCAGCTCATTAACGAATGCCAATCAATTATTGACGCAGTACGAAAACAATCAACAGATTAACAAAGAAAAGAATTATGCTATTGGTCTAGGTATTGGAAATAATGGTATCGCCATAGCTGGGGATATAAAAAATACCTGGATAATCGCTGATGAAAAGACAGTTATTCTAGGTTATAAATTCAAGTTTTAATGCCATTTTTCCCACGTGGGAAAAATGGTTTATTTATGGGATTTTTTATATGAATAATACATTAGATGAATATATAAAAAAATATGAGCAAAAAACAAAAGATAAGTTTAAACCAAAAGAAGGGTTTAAGCTTTTTTATTTGCCTTCTCGTGGCTTTTGTGAAATTGGCACTACTCAAGATAATAGTATGCTAATGATTTATCAAATGGCTGGTGATGGCAAATTTTGGCGAGATTTTGCCACAGTATTTGCTCAAATGCTAGGAATAAAAAAAATAGGTACAATATGCATACGAGAAAATATAAAAGCTTATATTCGTTTTTGGGAATATAAGATAACTAAAAAAGAGCCGCTTCATGACGGCTCTTTTATCTATTATGCAGAAAACAAAGAAGGTAAGAAGGCTCGTATATCACCTGTACATATGCATGATGATATAACAAGGATTTCTTATTATGTAACATGGGATATTTAGATATAGAAAGTAGGTGAGGCTATGCATGCATACAAACCTAAAATTTATTATATAGATTTGCAGTTATTCAAAGGAAATACAACGGTAAACAACCAATCGTATCAACCAACAGAATATGAGCTACAGCTGCAAAAAGTTCAAGCTGACTTAGCTAATCAATATGCACCTAATGCATCATGGTTAAATGATACTGCTAAAAATATTCTGCAAAACTCAATAGGTGCTGTTCAATATGATTTTAACACAGCTAATAATCAAGCACAAAGTCAAATAAATCAAGCAAACCAAAATAATCAAGCTTTGGCTAATGGACAATTACCGCAAGCAGCACTAGACAATATAACTAATAATGTATCAACCATAGCTCAAAATAGTATGGGTAATTTATTAAATGGACTTGCTAATAATGGTGTATTGAATAGTTCTGTAACAACTACAGGAATTAAAGATTTATCTGATAGCGTGAATAATACTATTTCACAACAACAGCAAAGTTACATGAACTTATTAAATGGAATAAATAATGGAAATATCAATAATGCATCGGCAGGAATAACAACAGCAGCAGGAGCACAAGAAGCGGCCCAACAGCCAGCACTTAATTTATGGAATGCTTCAACAGGGCTTGCAAGTTCAGGTAATTCTACGCTTAATGCATTAGCAGGTAAAGGAACGACTACAACTACTCAAACCACTAGCGGTGGCGGATTACTTGGTGGATTATTTGGCGGATTATTTTAAGAAGGGAGTTTTTAATAATGGCTGGAAATTACAATTCAACTGGTCAAGACTGGTATCAACAAAGATTAAATCAAATAGCATCGATGATGAGTATGCAAAATTCAGATCCGAATTATTTACTTGGTTCATTAATTGGAGATACATTAAGAAAACCTTTCCAAAACTGGTTAGATAATAAAGTATTACCAACAATTACGGGGAGTGGGAATAATGATAATAATAAGCAAGCATTATCGTTAAAAGAAGAATTACTAAACACGCCTATTACTGGATATGATATAAATACTGCTGCACAAGCAAACAATCAAAATATGGATTTAAGCAGATTAGGGCAACAACAAGAACAGCCACAAACACAAGCTCAAATAAATGAAAATAATAATAACTTAACCAATCAAGCAGTAATGCAAGAAGCACAAAAAGATAATGGCTCGTTAAGTGGTAATAATATAATGTCTGACTTAGGTCAAAATGTAGTTAACAATGCAATTTCAAATGTATTTGGTATACCTTCTTTTTATCAGGCCTCATCACTAAAAACTGGTGGTGAGGCTAATTCTTATAATGGACAATCTATTGAACAAATGCTATATCAACAAATAATTGACGCTAAAAATAAATATGCTAGTGCTCAACAAAATGGAGATACTCAAGGAATGAAACAAGCTCAACAACAGGCAAATGGAGCAAGACAACTTGCTGATTTATACGGCATAAAATTAGATGTAGCAGGAGAAGAAAATACAGTTGAAGAAGTACAAAATCGCTTAAATAAAGTTCAAAATTTTAATGAGCCAACTTATGATGATATAAAAATGCAATTATTAAATGGTGTTTTGCAATCTAAACAAGACTATGCAAATGCTCAACAAAATAATAATACGGAAGATATGCAAAATGCGAATATGAGAGCAGAAGCTGTTAGACAATTAGCAGATGAAAATGGTATATCAATTCCAGAAGCTGGCTATGATGTGAGCTTAGAAAACTTAACACGAATGATACAAGGAGAACAAGCTCAACAAAATGCTAAAAAACAACAAGAAGAAACTGAACGAATAAATAATTTAACGCCACAAGAATTGTTAAATCAACCTGATATTACAGTAAGTCCTAATATTTTTTATCAGCGAGCATATCAAAGTTTAAGCGATAAAGGTATCCCAGAATATAGAGCAAGACAAAAAGCTTCTGATATGGCTATGCAGTATGAAGCAAAATATATGAATAATCTTCAAAATGTCATGAATACAACAGGAGTTAATCCAGACGGTTCTTTAACTAATATGGGTATTGCTTTATTATCACAAGCAACATTAGCAAACAATCCTGAAATGGCTCAATTATATGCTAATCAATTTGCTTCACCTCGAGAACAATGGGGATTTGCTCGCGATATAGATAAGGCAAATTTACAACAAAAATTTAATCAAGAAAACATCAACACTAAATATAATCAAGATATTGATATGCTTGCTAGAAAAACAGCAGCTCAAAAAGACGTTAATTCTTTTAATACAGGATTACAACTACAAATAAGAAATCAAAGTGAACAAAATGAAAAAATTGCTCGTATGAATGCAGCTCAACAATTAGTAAGTGCTGGAGTATGGGACCAAGGACAGGGATTACTTTATGTTTTAACTGGTAAAATGCCTGATAGTGATAATAACTCGTCATCTGATAAAGCACCTGCATGGTCAAGACCATTAGCGGAAGGATTTTCAAAGGCAAAAGGAACGTTAGATGCTGAAGATATTGACGATTTTAAAAATGAGGTAGCTAAATATTTACCAGAAATGGACGAAGAAGATAGCACGTATGCCAATTCAATGATATTAGCACTTGAAGGACGGAGAGAACTTGAAGCTGGATATACCGATATGGCTGAAAAATATTTCAGTGGAATACCAGATAAATACAAAAAAGAATTAATTCCTGGATATTAAAAATAAGGAGATTATATTATGTCTAAATTTTTACAGAAATTTATTAATGCTACTGGACCTGTCGGAACTTATAACGCAGAAGAAGAAAAAAAACGACAAGAAGAAAATGAGTCTACATTAGATAAAGTATTCGATACTGCTGGTGATATAGCCAGCGGTATTTCTAATAATTATAATTGGGTAAAAAATACCTTAAGCGAAAATTTGCCTGAAGGTGTTCAAAATACATTAGCACCATTTGGCGACGCTTCACCATTGGCTTTATTGTTTGCTGGATTATCAGGTGCTAATGAACTTGAACATAATATGGAAAAAACATATGCACCAACTGCTGCTGAATATAATTATAATTTTGGTAAAGGTGCTGTTAGTGGAGCAAGTTCTGTATCTGGTGGTATTGCTGATATATTCGGTGCAGAAAAAACAGGAAATGAATTTAATGCTGTTACTAATTTAAATAAAAGAGATAAAGAATACAGCGGAGCAGATAACATTTTATCGTTAGACTACATAACCAATCCAGACGGATTAGTTTACGACGCTGGTAATATGGTCGGCTCAATGGCTGCATTATATCCATCTTCATTCTTAGCAACAGCTACAAAAGTAACATCAGCAGCACAAACATTAAAAAAATTACCTTTTTTACGTGGATTAAGCGACGATGCTTTAGAAACAATGATAAGAGGTTCTATAACATCTGTACCTGAAAGTTTATCTGAAGGTGGTAATGTAGTAAGACAAGCAAAAGAAGAAGGATTGGACGACCCTTATTTACGCGGTTGGAAAACTGCTGGATTGAATTTGCCAGCATTGGCAATATCGAATGGTCTTGAATATGGATTACTTGGCGGAAAGATATTTAAACCAGCTGGAAAAGTTGGTGAAAGTGTTCCAGAAAGAATGGTCAAAGGTGTATATCGTTCTATACCAGCAACAGTCGCTACATCAGCTCAACAAGGTTTAGAAGAATATGTACAGCAAGGCATTTCAAATGCGCAAACAGATAAAGACTGGGGATTATTACCTTGGAACGCTAGTCAAGACCAGATTGACTCTCTACTCATAGGAGCACTTACAGGAGCACCGATGAGTGGAGCTGCTTCTTATACTCGCTCAATAACCAATCAAAGACCAGAACAAGAAGCTAATACAGGCAATAAAGATATTGATTCATACATTAATGAGGCTTCTGTTACGTATGGAATACCAACGAATATTATTCAAGCTCAAATGCAAGCTGAAAGCAATTTTGACCAAAGTGCGGTATCGGGAGCAGGAGCGATAGGATTAATGCAACTCATGCCAGGCACTGCAGAAGAATTAGGTGTAGACCCTAATGATCCAAGACAAAATGTAATGGGTGGTGTTAAATATCTAAAACAAATGTATGACGCTACTGGCAATTGGCGTGATGCATTAATCGCATATAATGAAGGATTAGGAGCGTGGCAAGAAGGACATAGATATGCTGAAAGTGTAGCGTATGCAGATAAAATATTAAATAACTTAGATGGAGATATTAAAGCACCTACATCATCTTCAATTGATGATATAACAATTAATTTTACAAACGATATATTAAATAGCACCTTTAATGATGACGGTTCAATGAGAGGTGCAAATGAAGATGCATATAATTTCTTTAAAGATAAAACAGTTAAAGATAGTAATGGAAACTTTAGATTTAATGCTACAGACGAAAATATTACAGCTTTAAATAAAAAATATGGAGAACAAATACAATCTTATCGTTATAAAAATAATGAAACGCAAGATAATTTAACACTTAATAGTACAAATAATATTAATAAGCGTGGTAATGAAAATATAAATGCAACAAATAATAACGTTAAGATAAATACGCCTAATCTTGATAAATTGCGTGAATTTGCAAGACAACGAATTAAAACGAGTAGAAATCCAGCAGAAATAAACGACTTACAATCATTATTTAAGAATAATAACGAAGATAGTCAATTTTTAGATGATAATGCAGCTAAAAACTTTATCCTAAGAAATTATGGTAATGAATATAACAATTTTGTAAATAATAATAAAAAACAAGAAAATAAAATAACTAATTATGAAGAAGTAAAACAATCTGAATTAGATAGTAACTTAGTAAAAAATATAAATTCCTATAGACAAGCAGTTAATAGTGGATTTAATAGAAGTAAAAATAAACAAAACTCACTATCACCATTATCACTAATTTTTTCAAGAGATAGTATTCAAAAAGCACAAGATATCGTAAGAAAACTAGATGATAATAAATTACAAAATAGATTTAGTAATTTATTTGGTAATTTTAATGAGGATACATTAAATCCTAATACTGTTGGTGGCAATATTGCGGAAAATGAAGTCATAAATGGAACAAATGTTCCTGAAGTAGAACAAACGGGATTAATGCAGGGTATGTTTGATGATTTAAAAAACAAACAAAAAATAAATGAAAATGTTCAAAATTTATTACAACAACAAGCAACGCAAGAAGCTTTATATCAACAGCAATTGCAACAACAACATGTACCATATAAAACATACCAGGAAAAGAAAAGACGTGAAGTTGAACAGCAATATGCTAACGATATTTATAATGATACAGAAGTACCAGCAAGCGTAGGAACACAAGCAAGAAAAACAGAAAATCACGGTAGAACAAAAGCTAATAAAGATATATTAGATAAATTTAGAACTACTGAAAATCCAATTTTAAAACAAGGATACATTGATAAATTAGCTGAAAATATAAGTAATATGTTCTCTAGTGGTTATTCAGCTAAGAATAATAAAGGTTCATTAAAAAAACTATCTGATTTTATAAATGCTGAAAGTAGAAGAAATGAATTTTTAAAGCAATTGACAGAAGAAGAACAAAACGTATTAATGTATCTTGACTATACTTTTGAAAATACAGGCAAGGCGTTTAAAGATGTTCTTCAAGAAGCAGAAAACGAACGTAAAAAAATAATAGATAGATACAAAGATATTTTACGTTCACAAATGAAACAAGGTGTAACACCTCGTAGCGTTGCTTATAATAGGGAAACTGGAGAATATATAAATAGTCCAGGTTACTCTAATAATTATCAATGGTATAGAGATATGACCGCTAATGGTACACGTCGTATTAGTAAAAAAGAACTTGAAGATAATTTGGATTATATCGCTGTAGAGCATTTAACTGATGGATACTTTGACCCTCAATATGGCTGGCAAATACCAGGTGGGGGCGATGAACAATTTCATGAAATGGAGGATACAATAAATGTACTTAACTCAATCGCAACAAAAGCAGAAGCCTACGAAGCAGAACGCTTCATACCAACAAAAAATAAAAGAGGCGTTGCAAATAATAAAGGGAATGTGCAGCAAACAAAACAATCAGAAAAAATAGATTTAATAGGTTTAAAAGCTGTAACACAGGGATTATTAAATCGTTTAAGTGAAGCAAAAGAAAATGGAGAATTACAAAATCCTTCAAGCGTAAATATCAAAAAAGTAGAAAAAGATATTAATAGCGATAACTATACTAAGCAAAAGAAAGCTATTGATTTCATTGGTAATAAATTAGATGAAGTATTACCAGTTGAAGAAAAACAATCCATAAAGGAAAATATTTCAAGAACAATTTCTAATACATCTGAAACGGATACTGCTATTAAACAAAACAAACAAAATAAAAATAATGAACAGGAAACAGAAGCTACAAAAGAAAAAAATGTTGTAACTGTAACTGGTGATGAATTTGGTAAATATGTAGATTTAAAAGATTTACGTCAAAAGGCAAAAACATATTATAAAGAACATTTACAAGGAACTTCAGTTGAAAATAGTATTTTAGGTAGAGTTAATTTACCTGATAATACAATAGATTTTACAAGACGAGGTATAAGTAAATCAGTTTCTACCAGTGCCAAAGAAAATAAGTTACTACTTATAAAATATTTGCCTGATTTAATTCGCAATGCAACGGATATTTCTTCAAACAAAAATCAAAAAAACAAACGTGAAGCTATACAATATTCATATTTAAAAAGTAAAGCTATTATTGATGGAAAAGAGCAAAATGTTGAGATAACGATATTTACTGATGTTAATGGTAATAAATATTATAATCATGTCTTACCGGAAGAAGAAAATAAAAAAAGAAGCTTGTCCGTGTATCCGGTGCAAGCTCCTGAAAGGAACGGCATTCCGGCCATAAGACAACAAGCTTCTTCTACTAATAGTATATCAAATAGTGAAACTACTAACAACACTAATCATATATCATTAAATGAAGAAAGTATAAAAAAAGAAGATACAACGGTACATACGGAACCAGTATCTTCACAAGAAGCCCTCGGCACTCCGTCCGGCGTTATATCTTCTACTAATATTATATCAAATGAAGATATTAACAGTAATGAAGATGTGATACAATTAAAAGAAAATAAAAAAGATAGTCAAGAAAAGCAAACTTCATTTGTTGATGTAAAAACAGCAGAAGATGATTTATTGAAAGCGTTTGGATTAAAACGTGCTAATACTGAAAAACATAAGCAAAAAAAACGTGTAAAAATTGTAGATGATAGTGATAATGCATTAGAGGCTGAATGGGATAAATTAAACAAAGCACTAGATAATTTGTCAGCTAATCCACTATTTAATCCTGAAGTAGTAGTTCCTTTATTTAAAATAGGTATGATTTATGCTCAACGTGGTATAAATAATTTTGCTAATTTCTCTGAACGAATGATTGAAAAAGGTGGAGAACGTATAAAGCCTTGGATAAAACCTGCATGGAATATGACAGCTTCATATCAAGGTGATGATTTAGATGAGAATAAATTAGCGGCTGCATTTCAATATGTAGGTTCTAAATGGGAAAACGGAACAAAATCATTAGATAAAATAAAAAGCGATTTTGAAGAATTGGTAGGAAATGAACAAGCTGAACCATATATGCAATATATTGAAGTAGCACATAAAGGAGCACAAGCTTATTTCAATCCAGATATACCAGTGGTACAATTAAAAGAAAATGACAATATAGAGGTGAAAGAAAATGTTGATGGCAGCACCAGCAACAATACTGAACGAGATAGCGAAGGGAACAATAAAAACCCAGTGGGGGCAGATAATGAAAGCGAAGGATCCATTAGAGGAAATGGAGAAGAAAATAACGGACAGACTTCACAAGACAGAAAAGGACAGCGTAGTATACGCGTTCAGTCTAGTAGCTCCGATACTAGCAGAACGACTAGCGATAGCACAGTTCGCAAAGAAAGTTCCACAAATACGAATGGAAGCACCAGAAATACTAACTTATCAGGAAGCATTAGAGATAGCTATGAAGGAAGTACCGTATTTGACGAAGGAAGAACAGAACCAATTAGTAAACCTTCTGAAGAACGACAGCTCAATGAAGGAAATTTATTAAAACAAGATAAAGCAATTTCAAAAGAAAAGGCAAGTAGGCTTGATGATATTAAGCATGACTTGCCTATTTTATTGCCTGAACAACAAGGCGATGTATTGTTCGCGGAAGAACGTCTTATTGAAAATAAAAAACCTGGTGTAATGTTTACTAATGGTACAGGAACGGGAAAAACATATACAGGGCTTGGCATATTAAAAAGATTTGTAAATCAAGGTAAAAAGAATATTTTAATTGTTACTCCTAGCAATGATATCAATAAAGCATGGATAGACGCTGCTAAAAAAGATTTTGATATTAAAATCACTCCGCTAGAAAATACAAATGATATTGGAAAAGATGTTGTTGTTACAACATATGCTAATATGGGATATAACAATAATCTTGTTAATAGAGATTGGGATTTAATACTATGCGATGAATCACATCGTTTGATGAGCAGTGAGCAAGCGAAAGTTACAGCTTCATTAAATAATTTAAGAGCATTAACATATAATCATAATGGACTATATGAACGTTTCCAAAGATTAAGAGCTGAAGAATATAAAACTGTTGATGATTATGCACAAAAAATAAAAGCTGGAGAAGCTACTGAAAAAGAAGAGAAAGCAAGACAAGATTTAATAGATAAGTTATCAAAAGAAAGAGAAGAATTATTTAAACAATGGCAAGAAATAAAAGAAGAAGATAAGCCAAAAGTAGTATTTTTGTCTGCTACTCCATTTGCATATGTTCCGAATGTTGATTATGCCGAAGGCTATTTATTCAGTTATGGCGAGGATAAAGAAGAAGTTCGTTCTTATAATCAACCTAGTCCATATGAAGATTTCTTTATTAAACATTTTGGTTATCGCATGAGATATAACAAGCTAACAAAACCTGATGCCGATGTAAATACATCTCTTATGGAAATGGAATTTCACAAATTCCTTGAAGATAGTGGGGCTTTATCAGGAAGAATTTTAACTACAAGTCAAGATTATGATAGAGGCTTTATTTTAGTTGATAGTGGCGTTGGTGCCAAAATTGATGAAGGTATTCAATTCTTATGGGATAATAATAAAAAATATGATTTATTATTGGATCGTGTAAGAAATAAACTAAAAGGAAATAAAACTCGTTATATCTTAGAAGCAATAAAAGCAAAGTCGGCAATTGATTTAGTAAAAGAATATCTAAAAGGAAATAAAAAGGTAGTTATTTTCCATGACTTTAAAAAGAATGAAGCAAGCAATCCATTTGTTTTGACAAAAGAAGATTTCATTTATGTTGATGATGAGGGTAAAAGTGGATATAGCAAAGAAGCTATGGAGCAATACGAATTATTTAAACGTGAACGACCAGATTTATTGAATTTAAATTTAAAAGATTTAACATCACCTATAAATAGATTTATTGAAGCTTTTGGAGATAAAGTTGGTATATATAACGGAAGCGTAGATAAAAAGACAAGAAGCAATATGATAAAAGAGTTCAACAAAGATAATGACGGATTAGATGTAATTTTAATTCAAAGAGCGTCAGGTAAAGAAGGTATTAGCTTACATGATAGAACAGGTAAAAAGCAACGTGTTCTAATTGATTTAGGTTTACCAACTAGACCAACAGACGCTATTCAATGTGAAGGTCGTATCTATAGAGTAGGTGTAAAATCAAATGCTATATTCCGTTATTTAAATACGGGCACAAATACAGAAGCATATATCTTTTCATCAGTAATCGCCGAACGTTCATCAACAGCAGAAAATTTAGCGTTAGGTGAAAAAGCAAGAAATTTAAAAGAGTCATTTATCGAAACCTTTGAAGAAAGTAGAGATAGTGATAGCTGGAAAAAATATTTGCCTAATAGTAAAACAGAAGGTACGGGCGGTGTACAAAGAGATAGACAGCAACAGTTAAATATTACGCCTTTTGAACGAGCTAAAAGTTATTATTATGCTAACCAAAAGAAAACAAGCAAAAATAAAGCAAGAGAAGGTATAGACTATTATCCGACTCCAGAACCTATCGGTTATAAGATGGTTGAATTTGCTGATATAAAATCTGGTGATAGTGTACTTGAACCAAGTGCAGGTCATGGGGCTATTGCAAGATTTTTCCCAGAAGATACAAAAAATGTAGCTATAGAACCAAGTTCAGAATTAGCAAATACAATACGTTTAAGATTTAATAAAAACGGTCGTGTGATAGAAAGTACGTTTGAAAACTATGATGTGCATAATAAATTTAATGAAATTGTAATGAATCCACCTTATGGCACTGCTGCAAAAACAGCTATGGAGCATTTGGAAAAAGCATTTAATCATCTTCGTGATGGCGGTCGTATTGTTGCACTTTTACCTGCTGGAAACTCTATGGGCAAGCGATTAGATAAATGGTTAAATGGTGTACCTAATGCTAAAACAAAAGCTGAACGCGAAGGTGAAAAACGTGCAGTAATAATGAAAAAAATAGAGTTACCATCAGTAACTTTTGAAAGAGCAGGTACTAAAGTTGTAACAGACATTTATATAATTGATAAATACGAAAATGAAGCTGATAGAGAAGAAGCTTTAAAAATTAAAGAAGGTACTTTATCTTTTAGAAATATCGATGCAATAAATACGCTTTTTGATGAGATAGAAGATGTAATTGCCCCAAGAAGAATTTTAAAAGGTGAAGTTATTCGTGAAGAACAAAATACTCCAGTAGCTCAAGATAAAAAACAAGATTTATATAACAATCGCATAGTGGTAGGTACAATACCAAAAACAAATAAAGATGTAGAAATAGATGTTAATGATATATCGTTATCTAATGATGGAAAGAAAGTTTTTGAAAAAGCATATTCATTTTTGGATAATCAATCCAAGAATAGCTCTAGTGATATGTCCGATGATGAAAATAAAACTGCTGCTATGTTTATTGCGTATAGAGCAGATACAATATCCAATATAATCAAAGAAGTTTATCACGAAAATTATTCTCCTATTGATTATTGGGAAAGTTTAAATATTGAGTTTAAAGCACCTAAATATGACCCAATAAGAGGTGGTTTTGTTGCAGGAAGATTTGAGAGTTATATAAGATATTCACTTCAAGATGAATATACTTTGGGAAAAGTAATAAATAAACTAGACGAAGAAATAAAATATCTTGGTAAAGATGATTCTAGGATTATTGTAAATAATGAAAGTTCATCTCAAGCACTTTATCATGAATTAGGTCATAGATTTATACTTGATTTGTATTTATTAACAAAACAAGATAATTGTCCTCAACAATTAAAAGATGACTTTAATAATATTAGAGAGTGGATAACTACAGGAGAAAAAACAAACAAGGAATATTTACATGTTAAAAATTATGGAAGCAGTAAAGAAAATATAAACGAAGAAAAATTTGCAGAAAGTATAATTAGATATTTATATAAAGGTCAAACACCTATAAATAGATTAAATAAAGCTATTTATAAAATAAAAAAACGTATTGAGGAATTAGTTAATAAATTTATTAATAATTATCAAACAGAAAAATATAATGTTCCTTTAAATGTTGAAATACCTAAAAAGGTAAAATCTGCAATGGATAGATTAATATATTATCCAGGTTTAAACGAAAATATTTCTAATAGTGAACAAGAAAATAGCTTTGAAGATGATATTTTCATTTTAGATACTCATACAGATACTAGAAATGGCGAATTAAAATATCGTGTAAAAGTAAAAGAGCAAATGAATTTTCAGCAGTTGAAATCATTAGCAAAACAATCTGGCGGTGGATATAGTAGATTTGCTAAAGGTTTTTTATTTTCGTCATCAGAAGATAGACAGAAATTTGTTAATGCGGTTAGAGGAATAACAGATAAAGAACAATCTAGTAATTATTCTTTTGCTGAAGATATGTATAAAAAATTAGATGAGTATGTAGATATTAGGGAAAAAGCTGATTTCGATAATGTTAAAATTGGCGACTATGAAAAAGAAATATCTGCAATCGGTGATAGAATGGGAACTCCAATATATTGGTTTACAGGTCCAAAAGGATTTAGAGGTTGGCACTCTCACGGTACAACATATCTTAATGTAAATGGTAACTGGTCCCACCCTAAAGTATTTTGGCATGAAACATTCCATTGGATAGCCAGAAATAATCCTAGTTTGTTTAATGATATGTTAAATGATATGAAGAAGAGAATAACATCTAAACAAATTAATGATTATCGTAAAATTGTTTGGCGTGGTGATAAATTATCTGAAGATAAAATTATTGAAGAAATGATGGCTGATAGTTTTTATGATGTAGTTAAACGTGTTAAATATTTAAGAAATTTAGGCAAAGAAAATAAATCTTTGGCCAAAAGATTAATTTCATTTATTCGTGATTTAATGAATAAATTTACTGATTTCTTAAACAATCCTAAAGCTAGACTTACTACAACTCAAAAGAAATCAATGCTCAAAAACTTTAATAATCTAGCGTTATCTATTGTTGATAATCAGGGGAATAAACTATTTGAACGTGGAAAAGATGGCGAGATAAAAATTAATGATAATAGAGATTTTTATTCTATAAGTAAAGAAGAAGAGGAGTCTTTAATTCGTCAATATGGTGAGGATTATATGAGCGTTTTATTTGACGATGACGAATATAACTCTCAATTTTCTGCTGACAATGATAAAAGTGTTGATAGTGCTACAGGTATTTTTAAAGGTGCTTTTAAAAATATTAAAAATAGATTTACTAAAAATAAAAAAGATGAACGTATAAAGATATACAGTAAAAGTGCACATGATAAAAAAGTTGATGAGCTTGGTAATATTGGTGGTTTTGAATCTATATTATCATCACCAGCACGATTAGCCGAAAAGTATGTAGCATTTAAACCTGTACTTACTTATGCTGATAATGCTATGCGCAAATTGCTTAAAAATCGTAGTTACTATAATAAACAATTAAATGAAGCGTTTGATTATCTTGAAAACAAAGATAAGGATATAGAGGAATTAAATGACTTGATGTTTAAAGGTGATGCATTAAGCGAAGAGTATGGAAAAGGCATAACTGATTTTGAAAAACGTGCAGATAAAATCGTAGAAGAAACAGGAGTAAAAAAAGGTACAGCTAAAGCATATATTGCTATTAGAGGTCTTTTAAATGAGTGCTATGAGTTAATAAATAGAGCTAGAACGCAAATACAAACAAAATCAGAAATTATTTCTAAAAGTAAACTTGAAGGATTAAAACAAAATAAATTCGTCAATATCTTAGATGAGGTTCAAAGTGAAAAAGATAAGGACGATGTTTTGGTAACGTATGAGATTCGCCCTAGTCATATAAGACAAGATGTTTGCAATAAAGAACAATTAGAAGCTCTAAGAAATAATGAAGCTATTCAAATTTTAGAAGAAAAAGAAGGAGTAACGGAAAAAGATGGAAGCACTCATATTTACGGCGATGATTACAGTACACCAAAAGGCGAAAAAATAAACCTTGATAATAACAAGCTATATACTGTTAAATATCGTGAAGCTATTCCAAAAGTAAATAAATTAGAAGGATATGTACCACACTTTTTCCATGATTTCTATGTAGTACTTCAAAATGATGATGGAACTACTACAACTGTGGATAGTGGAAGAAATGTAAAAGAAGCCTATAAAAAAGCAGAACAGTATTTAAAAGACAATGAAAATGCTAAGTTAATAATTCGCCCTAAAAGGTTTGATTTTAATGAGGTCGGAATTGATGAAGAATATTATGCTGAAATGGTTGGCGATGGTGCTTATAAAAAAATAAATAAACGTATTGCAAATGAATTTGATATGAGTATTGATGTCGTCAAACAACTTTTGAATAAAAAAGGTGATAATAAAAACAAGGTAAGACGCTCTAGTAAACATCGTTTCTTTGGAAATATCCAGCATAGAACAGGTGCTAAAGGATATGAAGATAAAGATTTAAATTGGGTGTTAAGACATTACTTCAATAGTGCTTGTAGATATGAAGCATTAGAAACAGAATTTAAACCTAAGGCCATTTCTTATTTTGAACGTATATATGGAAGAATTGGTACGGATAATAAATATCTTAATGGTACAGCTAGATATATCAAAGACTATATCAATGATGTAAACGGTAATCCATCAGCATTAGAAAATTCTATAAGTACATGGCTCAATAATCGCAGACTGTGGAGATATTTATTTACATCGCGTTATGGTGAAAGAGCTGCATTATCTGTTGCTGGTAATATAACAAATAAAATATCTATTTTAAAACTCGGTGTATGGAATGTGTCATCGGCTATGCTTAATTTAACACAACTTTTAAATACGACAGCATTACTAACAGATAAAAATCCTATAAAAGCTGCTAGTGAAGTAATGAAGGCTGCAAAAGATATCGCTGCTTTAAAAGAAAGTCAAACAGAAAAGAGAATAGCAAAATTAAAACCTGATGAAAGAAAAGCCATGGAAGATACGGGCGTACTTCATGAATTAGGGCTTGATAGTGGTGCTGGTTATAGTAAAACAAGCTTTGGTAAATGGGGCGACCGCTCAATGATTTTATTTAAAGCTTCAGAAAGATTAGCACGTTGTGCAACTATTCTTGCAGCATATAGAAAAGCAAGAAATGTATTAAATAAAAATCATGATGATGCTGTTAAATATGCTCGTGATATAAACCGTAAGGCTAACTTTGATTATGGCGTAAATGATGCTCCAAACGTATTCAGACGTGGAAGCATTATAAGCCAGGTGTTATTTCAGTTTATGAAATATCCTATAAAACAATTTGAGTTAATGCGTGATTTTATTCCGTTTAATGGTAAAAAAGACGCAACATGGCAACAAAAAGCTACATTCTGGGGTGGTTGGATTTTCTTTGCGGGTGCATTTGGTTTACCAGCAGAAGATTTGTTATGGGCTCTTGTTGGCTTGATTTCTGAACCTGTATTTGGTGTAAGTCCAAAACAAGCAGTAAGACAATTTTTATTAGAAGCTAGTAAAGACGCAAGTTTGCCAGAAAGAGTAGCTATAAGAACATTATTGTATGGTGGTTTGAGTAACGTTGGTATAGATATTAGTTCTCGTGTTGGTATGAATGATATAATACCAGGATTAGGAGAAGATTATAACAAAGATGCAAACCCTGTAATTAAAGCTATGGAAAAATTCGGCGGTGCTACTGGCGGTACTATTGCTCAATTTTATTTAAATGCTACAAAAGGTGATAATTTAGGAATGTTACGTTCTATATCACCAGGTATGTATAATATATATACCGCTGCTATTGGTGAAAGCAAGGACGGAAGAGGACGAATTACAACAAAATATGATGATGCTATGAGTAGAATTATTCGTGGTATGGGCTTTAAATCTACAAATGAAGCTATAGATACCGAATTAGGATCGCTTAAATATTACAATATGAATAAGACATCAAAAGAAAAACAAAATGCTATTGATGATTACCTCGATGCAGAAGAGCGAAAAGAAAACCTTGCACCATATGCAAAAAAATTAAAAGAGTTAGGAGTGAAAAGAAGTACAATAGTAAAAGCTAGAAAAGACCGTAAAAAAGATAGAAGAGAACGATTAAAAGAAAAAGATACTCCAGAATACTATCAAGGAGCAGAAGCTCTAAGTTGGTAAAATAAAAGGCTAGGAACGTTAATTCCTAGCCTTTTATATAAATATAGTTAATTAAATAATTTACATAAAAATGTAAAAATTCATTGACTAATACATATTTTTGATATTATACTTTAAATATAAAGGTTATTTTGCATGTTTTTTGCACGGTTTTTGCGTGGTATTTTTGGGGGACTTTATTATGGCAACAAAGAGCATTTTAAAAAATATTGTTATTAAAGATAAAAAAAGTTGTCGTTCATTAATTAATGCACTAGAAAATGCAAAAGGAAAAACAAGAAAAGAAGTTGTATTTTCTAGGGGTTATAGAACTGCAACAGAAGATGACATTGATAGAATTTTTTAATAATAGGGGTTGTTGAATGGAAGGTTATTTATTAGTAAAATTAGATGATGTTTTAAAAAAGAAAACCGAAGATGAAACAAAAAATATATTGTCAACATTTGAAAATAATTTAAATTCAGATGTTGACAATTTTTTGCATTGTAAGGCAATAGAATTTTCTAAAAAAGGATTATCAAAAACACAATTAGTTCTTGCTTCATATAAAAATAAATATGAAATTGCTGGCTATTTTACTATTGCTAATAAAAATTTTTCAGTAAAATCAAGGTCAAAAGCTATTAGTAATACAATGCGAAAAAGGATTGCTAAATTTGGCACTTATGAACCAAACTTTAAAATATATGTTATAACCGCTCCATTAATAGCTCAATTAGGGAAAAATACAAGATTTCCCTCATTGATTACAGGTGATGAATTATTAGAACTTGCTTGTAAAGAAGTAGAAAAAGTACAGGCTGTTGTTGGTGGAAAAATAGTTTATCTTGAATGTGAAGATAATGAGAAATTAAAGGAATTTTACAGTAGAAATGGATTTGTGGCATTTGATAAAAGACCATTAGATGCTGATGAAGAAGTTGATTTTAAAGGTAAATATCTTGTACAAATGTTGAAATATTTACATTAATAAAAGGCTAGGAATTAATATTCCTAGCCTTTATTTTTATTTACATAACTTTTATAATGCCCATTTGACAAGCTCCTGCTAAAGCGGTATGTAGTATTTCGCTTCTAGCATCAAAATATAATTGAGTCGATATATTGTTTTCTACTGTGGTAACAGTATGGTTTTCACCTTTTATATATCTACCATTAAAAACAATACTTTGTATTTTATTTTTTAAGGTGTTTTCTTTCACCCATTCATAAAGCTGGACCCACTTTAGCGGGTCTTTAATTTTTTTAATAAAAACATTTCCTTTGTTATCGTAAACATCTATATAAATTTTTGATATATAAGGTGGCTCTATTTCTCTTATGGCTTCATTGGCTGTTTTATCATTTATTAAAGCTTTGCCATTACTTCCACCAGTTTTATAATCAAACCTACGTTCATTTAAAACACATTCGTATTCTTTTTTTTTTTGAGAATACATTTTAAAATTACTTTCAATTTTTTTGAAAATAATACTTTTATCGAACAATGATGATGACATATATACATTCCTCCTTTAAGTCCTGCCTGACTAAAGAAGTTATTTTTTAAAATGGAATTTCTTCATCTGGTGGTATTTCACTTCCAAAACTTTTAGCAGCTTCTGGAACTGCACCACCAGTATTAGTTGTAGATTTAGACCCCATAAATTCAACTGATTGAGCTATGACTTCAGTTACATAACGCTTACTTCCATCTTTAGCATCGTAGTTTCGTATTTGAATACGACCTTCAATTAAAACTTGAGTACCTTTTACCAGGTAATTTCCACATACTTCAGCTAGTTTATCCCATATAACAATTGGAATAAAATCGGCTTGCTGTTTATCTTTTTCTTTTGTAAACCTACGATTAACAGCTAAAGTGAAGCTCGCCACTGCTTTTCCTGTTTGTGTATAACGTACTTCTGGGTCTTTAGTTAGCCTTCCAGCTAATATTACTTTATTCATATAATCACTTCTTCCTCATGCTTATTATCAACTAAAAATATCTTACCTTTGCTTGTATCAAATGAATTATTTTCTTTCATTATTTTTATTAAGGCTAATAGCGATTGCTTAGAAGCAACCGCTATATTAATTTTATTTTCATTACTAAAAGGTTTATATACTAACTTCACTTTATCACTCCTTTTCTTCTTCTTTAAATTCAGCATCAATACATTCTCCTTCTCTAACTCTTCTATTCCATTGATTAATGGCAAACTCTATAGCTGCTTTATTTTCTGCTTCACAACAACTATATATAGTATCTGTTTCTTTTTCAACACCACATATAGTGCATTTTATTACTAGGCTAAATAAATTGATATTTGGGTTCATTAGTTTTCCTGTGTCTGAAATAACCAATGTATCTAAATCTGAATCATCAATATCGCGACCATATAAAACAGCTTCGCCACCACAAAATGGACAAGGTTTTATATATGGCAAATTTCTTTTTGCTGCTGTTATCATTTCGTTGTAAGAAAATCTCACCATATTTTCAAAGTGTCTTTCTCTTTCTGCTATCTTTTTTTTAATAATTTTACTTCTATAATAATCAATGCCTTTATTTTTCTTTGGCAAAATATTTTTTCATGGTTTATATATATCAATCATTTGTTTGCTCCTCGTTTATACTTTCAAGAAATCTAACCATTAAAGCCATAGCCTGAATGGCTTCTTCTTGAATATGTTCAATACCGCCTAAATGTTCTTTGGTTCTGTTTGGTAAATAAGTTTCATTGACAGCCTCTGTCATTTCGCCTATCTCTTCTGCTATAAGTCCTAACCATTGATGAGGTGATAAATGTTTTTCATCGCCCCATTGTTCTTTTTGCTTTTCTACCATGTGTAAAATATCATATATTGCCATGCCAGCATAAGACATTTTACTATATCTTTCTAGCTTGTATGGTTTATTGAATAAAAAACAATGTTCTTGTTTTTCTTTGTATTCTTTATTTGTTTTAAGGTTCATTATTCTGCCTCATATAAATTAATTAGTGGTTGATTTTGGTTAAATATTTTCATTATTTTTTCTTTGTTAGCTTCAGCTTCTTCTACCGATTTAAAACAATTTCCTGTTAGAAATGAAGCTATATCAGTAAAATAATTATTCCATCTAGAACAATAAATATTTTTGCCGTCAAAATAATAATATTCTTCATTTAGTTTTGGCTTCCATGCCGATATGATTTTAAAGTTATTATTAAATAAAATATTTGTTAATGCTTCTTCCACTGCTAATGTCCAATCATTAAATAATGACGAAAAAACATATACTTCTGGTACGTAGTTATTTGTGGATTTAACTATTTTATATCTTTTCGTTTTGTTATCTATACTAACAAAAAAAGGCTCATCATAACTTAAATTATTTTCTTTCATAAAATCGTTCAATAAATCTTCATTTTTCATTTATTCCACCTCGTTTAAATCAATCAACGGTTTATTTCTTCTACATAATTTTTTTATTTTTTCTAGATTAGCTTCAGCTTCTTCTCTAGTTCTAAAACAATTACCAATTAGAAAGAACGCACAATCACAATCATTGCTTTCACTAAAAGTATCTTTAATAATATCCCAGCCATGAATAATTCTATAATATTCTCCTCCATTTTTAGGCTTAAACGGAATTTTAACAACCTGTACTGTATCGTTAAATACAATATCATAAAGAAGTTTATCTTCATCAAGTGGATTAGACATATCTTCTCTATCATCTTTCCAACGATTTTCAGAATCATAAAATCCTTCTATTGAAACAACGCTCACAAAACTTTTTCCATTACAAATACGTTTAATAATTTTTACTATGCCCTTTTTTTGTATATCTTTATATTCTTTAAACCATTTCCATTTAATAATAAATGGTTCATCGTATTTCAAATTATTTTCCTTCATGAACTGTTCAATCAAATGTATATTTCTCATCGTTACCACTCCTAACCCATATATTTAAAAGTAAGTTCTGATTCTAATACTCTTTCACCATTTTTATAAAATGTTATTAATCTCTCTTTATTTCCATTTATTTTGATTAGCACCTACAAAGAAGGCACAAACCAAAAATCCAATTATTCCACCAAAAACAAAAACTCCTAAAGTAAGCATCACATCACTTCCTTGAAAATGATATTTGGATATTTTTCAAGAAGCTGCTTTTTCTTGTTGATGTAAACTCTTGTTTTCATGCCTTTTACATCAACTACTTCTTCGTGACCATCTGTATATTGGACCACAAAGTCAGCTTTGTAGCGAACAGCTTTTATTCGCTCACCGTTTTCTCTGGTGAATGCTTCTTGAAGTGTGAAGTCTTTTTGCATCACAAAAGATTTCACTACACCAGCTTTTTTCAAGAGCAAAAGCTCGGAATAATATTGAGCCTCTGCCTTGCTGTCAAATATAATACCGTCTGTTTTTGTTTTAACGGCGTTATATTTGTTTTTCTTTATTATTTTATCCGTGCTTATTTTTGTGTTGCTTGTGGGCTTGATATTCTTTTTGTAGCTAAGTTTAAGAATATCTTCCTCGGTTACGTTCTCCCAACCTTTCATAGAACATCATCAACCCAATACTCGACAGCCTGACCGCCGAATCCTTCTAAAACTTTTTTCTGTGCTATTTCTTTTTTTGCATAAACACCTTGAATAAATCCTTCATCGATAACTATATATATTTTTCTTTTTGGAAATATAGTATCTTTTAAGGTATTGTTTATTTGTGTTAGTTTGTTTTTTATTTCATCGTTATTAGCTTCGTTTAAATTTATTTTGCTAATTAACTCGTCTAGTTCAAAACATATATCATTAACTTTCATTATTCGATACCTTCTATTTCTTTTTTCATTCGTTCAAAACTCTTAGATATATAAAAAAAAGTCTTTCCTCTTTCTATGTGTACTATTTGTAGCTTGTTATTTTTATAGCAAGTAGCTATTATTCTATATCCACTTGTTGTATAATCAGGTTCTGATATCTCCAAACAAAATATATCTTCTTTTCTAACTATCCCCACATTTCCACTTATAAATTCACTCATGTTTATCCTTCTCCATTTTTTCATATTGTTTTCGTAAATTTCTGATTAAATTTTTATATCCTGATGTACGCTCTGTCATTTTTTTGTATAATGCTAATATTTCAGGCAGTATCTCTATGTTTTCCATTAGTTTAAAAATTTCTTCTTCGCTGTATTTATTCATGTTGTCTAATAAAACATAAACTAATTTTGTTAATATAAATGCATTAGTATTAACTTTTAAATCATCTATACTAGCTGATATCTGTGTAAATGCGTTATAGCCTTCATGACCTGAAATAGCTAAAACAAAGCCATCTATTTTATCATCTGGCATTGTATTTAAAATTTTTATCATTTCGTCCAAAATATCTTTTTTATTCATAAAAATAACCTCACTTATGTGCCCAAAATAAATCGTTTGACAATCTTTTAACAAACATTTCTTTTGGCATTATATGTTTTTCTGGGACTTGTTGTTTAGGCTTTCTAGTTTTTATTTCTTTGCCTTTTTCTTGTGCTGCTTTTTTTTTCAAAGCTCTTCGACAACATTTTTCGCAGCAGTAAATGTTGTTCTTTGTTTTTTGCCAAAACTCTTTGCCACAATAAGCGCAACGGCTTACTCCTGGTGTGAAGTTGCTTCGTCCATGTCTTTTTTCACGACGTTTGCGATTGATGGCGTCTTTTTTACATTCATCGCAACAGTATTTTTCTGTTGATGTTTTGCGAATAAATATAGTATCGCAACCATCATTTGCACATTTTACTGGTTCTCCTATTTTGCCCATAATTGTTACGCTCCTTTTACAAATTCAATTGCGTCTTTACCGTTGAGCATTCTCTCATTGGCTTTTTGCGTCAATGTCATCGGTGCTTCAATACCGTTGAAAAGGTCTAAATTTTGCTGTGCTATTTGATAGCATATTTTGTTCTCGTAGTTATTTTCTTTTCTAGCTATGAGGCTTTCATAAACCTTAGCAAACCTAGGAAATATATCATAGGTCGCTGTGGCTATTTCATAAGCACCAATAAGCTGAACGGTACGACGGATAATTGGGTGGCTCCAGTCGATACCGTTTCGAGATACGCTCCCTAATTTTCTCTTTACTTCGTCCCATGCAGTATATACATCTGGCGGTGCGTTCTTTTTTACGCTGGCCATAATGTTTTTTGCTTCTTCGCGTATCTCTCCTGGAAGAGGTAAAATTGATATTTGTTTTTTACGCAAAATCTTTATAACTGCCATTTTACCGACATCGTAAGTGATGTCAGACAAAACTAAGGACCATACTGGGGCAGCATTTTCTAAGTCAAATTTTTGTGTATTTGGCATTACGCAAGTGAAAATTGCTATTAATTTGCTTGCTTCATCAGTAGTCATCATCATCACCCCACATATCGCCAATATCTCCTAATGCTGGAGTATTGGTGCTTTTTTCTGCTGCACTTCTTAGACTTTCCAATGCAACATTTTTTACCACTGGTACTGCTTTTGGCTTATTGTCAATGATTGTAACCGTATCCGTTATATCCTCATCGTTCCATCGTTCGCCATTTAGCCACGAAGAAGGATAAGGAATGTATTGACCGTTATCCTTTAGCCAATCTAGCGATTTCTTTTCTCGCTCGATGCAGTCTAGCATTTGCTGTAAGAGTTCGTTATTTGGCTTTATCTTCATGAAAACCTTGTAAGCTCTTTTTTTATCTCTGCGTTTTGGGTATGCTTTCCAAAACTTATTAAACATTTCATCGATGTTTTGAGGTGCTTGTGCGCAAGTTTCAGTTGCGCATATATTATTATTCTCTGTAGTATTCTCTGTAGTATTCTCTGTTATATGGGAATTACGTTTTGTGTAATTCCCGTTTTGCGTTTTGTGTAATTCCCGTTTTACACTTTGTGTAATTCCCGTTTTCACATCTGTAGTATTTTGCGCACTTATTTGCGCACTTTTTTTTGTATCGATTTTTGAATTTATATTGCATAAATATTCGTCAAGCAACTCACCTATTTTTTCATAGTTAGGACGAATATGAGGTGTTGGCAATCCACAAAATTTATATTTAGCTATTACGATAATATTTTTATCTAACAAGCTTTTAATTGCTCTATCATATTGACGATCTGTTATACGGATTTCGTCCCACCAATCGGAACGTTTTTTGGCAATCCAATATTCACCGTCTTTTTTTATTTGGGCACGTATGGTGCCGTTTTTATCAGGGCTAAACCAATACATGATTTGCCCAAGTAATGTACCTTCTACTAAACCACCTGCAATATCTATGTATGCATGCAACGTGTGATTGAAGTTACTTGCAAATACATTGTTGGCTATAAGTTCTAATCTATTCATGTTTGCACCTCCTATTTTTTCAATATTCAGTCTACATTACATTTAGTTGGTACTAGGATTACGTTAATATCACATTTACCTAGTACCAACACTACATTTAAACTACATTACTATTAAATAAACTCTGCAAAAATATCTTTACGTGAGCGTTTTATTTCTTCTTTTTTCTTTTTATTAGATGAGAATATATCGTTTAATTTTAATTCTTTTGTTGTACTCTCTCTTGTTATCATGGTCGATCTTTGATTTACTAAATCAAAAATTTCATTCATGCTGGAAGAAGGTAAACTCAATCCAGCTAAAACTATTACATTTATCTTTCTGTTATTAAATGTATAGAATGCATCTAATGGATAACCAACAGAAGTCTGAATATCTTTTAATAAATTCTGTTTAGCGTTGGATAAAGCTATATATTTAACAAAACCATCACATTCGGTATCAACTAAAATTGATGGCTTAACTTTATGATTGTTTTCATCAGTTACTGATATATTAATCATTAAGTTACAAGATAAAATTGTATTCATTTCCTCGATGTCGATATTTCCTTTAGAAGATTTATCTTCATCAGGTATTTTAAGAAATTCCATTAGGTCATCGACAAAATATCGGTTTATGATAAATTTGTTCTCATGTTTATTGTTGTCTAAGAAGAACATACTCCCTAGATTTTCGATTTTTATAAGCTCGCGATAACATTCACAGGCGTTATACTGTGCCTTGAATGGCTCGTTCTTAGATGGTATTACTGCATATACACAAACATTTATATTTGAATATTCGTTTGCGATTAGTTTGGCGAGCATAGGACCGCCACCACTACCACTGCCACCACCCATGGTAAAACCGATGAATATATGTTTAATAGTGTTGTTAGTATCTAGAATATTGTTGATTACTGCCAAGATGTTTTCAAAGTCATTAACAACTAATTTCTTAGACTTATTGCGGTCTTTTCCGCAGCCTTGTCCGTTTTTAATTAAGTATTTATGTTTAACATTTAGTGTGTCTAGGTCTTGCTTGCTGGTATTTATTGCAAGATTTAATATTCCTTGCTGTTCCATCAATTGCCCAATGTTTCCAGCACCTTGACCAAAGCTGATATTTAAAATACTATTCTTGAACATTCTTTTCTCCTGCCTTTTCTGTTTCTTTGTAGCCTTTACTGGATAGATAATAACTATTCTTATGACCTATCTTTAAACCAGTATTTATATATCCCCTATTTAAAAGCGTTTTTAATGCCCTTCTTATGGTTTCTCTTTTATATTCTTCAAAATCACTGGGTAAAGAACCGTGGATATCTTCCACGGTCCCTGCACCAATGACAGAAGTCATATTTTGTTTTCTGCATGTTAGTAATATAGCTAACTGTAGATAGGTTCTCATTTGTTATCAACTGCTTCTGCTAGTGTTGGTTGTTCATCAACTTTTACTTTTTCTTCGTTTTTACTAGACAAGATTTCTCCTGTTTCCATATCTACATTGTTAGGTGCTTCGGCTTCGATTAATTTTTCTTCATCGTCAAAATCGCCTGTAGCTACAGCTTCAGCCAGAGCAACCATACCAGGCGTTGGCTTTGTTTTGTAGTCAATGCTCATAACGCCCCATTTGCCGATTAGTTTTCTGTAAACTGTTTTAAGTGCCATAGCATCAAAGTCTTGTCGCCAGCCTTTACCCATGTACTGGCCTTTGCGGAATTTTAATTCGTGATTGATTACTTCTTGCTTACTCATAAAAATGGTTTTTTCCATACCGTTTACTAATCTGTAGTATCCGACATAGCCGATAATTTTTCTTGAATTGCGTTCTTCTTCGTCCTGAATCCAATCAAACTCGATATCCTCTGTGAGTCTGTTAAACGATACGAGTTCGCCCTCTCTAACATCAAGAACGTTAATCTTTTGATACACACCACTTCTACATGCAAGTTGATGCATACCTTTATAGCCCATAATAAAAGTCGCTTCCATACGTTTTGTACCATTTACTGTATTATTAAATGGTACAATATATGCGTATCCAAGATTAGGATCGATTGGTAAATCATAGGTCGCTGCCTTTAAACAAGCTTGTATGATTGTTAATGGTGCGTCGTTAAAACATTGTTTTAGCTTATCATCAGCATTTATTAAAGTAACCATACTTGATACGAATTGAGGAGCTCTAGCTCCTAAGAGCTCATCGAAGCGACGTTTAAAACCATCTCTTTCGAGATAACTATTCAACATAGCTGATATATTCACTCCTTGTTGTTGTACTGCTGTTTTATTTTTGGCGAGTAATCCGCCTTTTGTTGTTGCCATAATTAAGCACCTTCCTGTTCTTTTTTGTTTTGTTGTTTTTCCATTTATTTATCCTCACTTATTAATCAACATATTTACAAGAAAAACGGCGTGATGGTGAACCTGTTTTAAGGTATGCCATATATATATCTGGCTTTTCTTGTTTTAGTTTTTTACTATCAATGCTTGTTCTGCCTTTAACAGTGTTCCAAGAAAATTGATAGTTACCTCGATAGGCTTCTTCATTGTCGCCCATTTCTTCCTTGATTTCATTCTGAAGTAAGGAAATATCAATCTTGATATTTCTTTCTTGCTCCTGAAGCTCAAGGAGTTTTTTTGCTTTGTCCTCTGCTGTAGAGGAAAGCTCAACAGGTTCTTTTTGCCCACCTATGAACTTTTTATTTAATGCCTCTGTAGAAGCCTGTGAGCCGTCTATTGGTGGTTCTATGTTGTTCATAACCATGTACCAAAAATCTTTTTCAATGGTGATAAGTTCTTTTATATCATCGTCATTGCGTGGGATTTCTTTCCATATACAGTTATTACCACCGATTAAAACAGCTATATACCATTTATCACAGCCAGTAACGGCCATGTAATGTTGGCACTGGATATAATATTCATCTGGTACTTCGTCAAGTTGCCATTCCTTAGACTTGTAACCAGACGCTGTTTTTATTTCAAGGCCAGCATTTTCACCTACGACAAGTCTATCTACACTTGCCAGCATGAATGGGTTCGCTATAGACTGCATAAGTCCAGCACGTTGTACTTTCTTACCAGTCGTTTCAGTAAACCAGTCAGCAATGACTGGCTCAAGCTTATGCCCCCAGTAAATATATTGGTTGTCTGATAAATCTTCATGTTCTATCTTATTTGTTTTCTCAAGCCAAAGAGCATGAGGACTTTTATATCTATTTAGTCCACATACAGCGGAAGCTTCACTTCCGCCGATGCCCTTCATTCTCATTTCGAGCCATGCTTTTTCGTCCTGCATTTGCTCGATCGTCATAATTTTTTTGTAGAGCATATTTATATCTCCCTTCTAAAACCAAAACTACCGCAACACATGTAGTTTTCAGTTTCTTGATAATTACTTACAACTATTTCATCGTTGTAATCACATGCTAATTCGTTTATGTTGCAAACATAAGAATGAGTACATTCTTCGCAGCATTTATTTTCAAATTCGTCATAATCAAACATCTTAATCACCTTCTGTTGTTATTGTTGGTAATTCTTTTTCTATAGAGATTGGAATATTTTTTTCCATAACCTCTTTTTTCCATTTATTCCATTGGGCTTCTGTATATTGAAATGCCCAATGATTGCCATTTATTTCAACCATTTTGGCTCTAGCTTCTCCCCAACTATTAGCTAGAATAGGCTGAACAAAGCCTTCATTCTTTTGGCCACAACCAAAAGTAAAATAATATAAATTTTTCATTTTGTTTTCACCTTTTTTGTGATATAATTTATAAGAAATAAATATTTTAGTTTTCATTCTTTGGGAATTGGCTTTCGTGGGGACGTGAGCCAATTTTTATTTTCTGCCCAACATTTAAATTCGCTGAAATAATATTATTTTTAGTTTTAATGCTGTGAATGAATTCCAGTATATTTTCTTCATCGGTGCAGTGCTTACTTGCTATACTCCAAAGAGTATCACCAGGTTGAACAACATAATAAATTTCATCTTGTTTATTTATGTCTTTGGCTTGTGTATGCGTTCCTATTGCTACTGCACCCGCTAATAAGAAAATACCCGCTAATCTGCGGTATTTATATAATTTTTTCATTTGGTTTTTCTCCTTTCGTTTAAACCCCTCGAATTCGAGGGGTTTAATTGATTGTTAAGTGTTAAAATGATTGAATGTTATTTCGGTCTACCGTATAATATTTAATAGTTAAATAGTGTAGGTTGAAGAAGGGTCATTATTTATCCAATAGTCTATTAATCTTCCCTGACAACCGTATAATTTATCCATGGCTCGTACCACATCTTTTGGTATGGGCCTATTTTTATTCTCATATGAATATAGACTTGGCAAGCTTATATTCAACTTTTCTGCAACGATAGATGGTGGTATGCCTAATCTATCGCGAATGCGTTTATACGGAGTAACAATTTTTTTTATTATCACTTCTGTATAAAGTTCATTGTCCAAAACACTTTCTTTTTTATTCATATTCTCACCACCTTTCAAGGTTAAAATATATTAAATAGCTTTTGCTGTTTTCCTAAAGCTATTTATATATGCTTCGATGTCATCGACTATGAATTTTTTACTGCCCCCAAAAGGAACTTCACCAATGATGCCTTGTTTTCCAAGCTCTCTAATTTGGTATTCAGATAATCCATAAATTTCTTTAGCTTCTTTAGCGGTTATTAATTCAGTTTTTTTATTATCAGTGATAATTTCTTTTAAACGAGCGTTTTCATCAAGCGTATTTTCCAAAACAAGAGTTAATAACTCCATATCTTTTTTCGCCTTTTCCAGTGCCTCTCGTGGGTCGATGAGGCTTATTACGTTGTTCATACATATATTCCTTTCTGCCGTGCACTATACGTCCGACAACAATTGCGGTGCGTAAATAAAAAAGAGCAAGAAATTTAAATTTTGTATATACTTATGGGTTTATTTATTTGGAGGATTGTGTTGTCGGACTTATACTGCACGGCTAGTATAAGCTTATTTATTCTGCTTTTTTATCATTGCCGTTAGGTTCGTCTTTAAGTAAACGATAAATTTCAGCAGTTAACATCGATTGATTGCCTAATAAGATAACTAAAATGGATTTTAATTCTTCAATTGCTTCTTTATCGTTTAAAAGGGTATCTTCTTCAATGCCTTTTTTAACAACATTTGATATTGCAAACCCTTCTAACATAGCTTTTTTTACTGCAGTTCTGTGGTTGTTATGCATAATTTGTGCGTTATTCATTGTTTTTTCAATATCAATTAACGCTAAATCTCTTTGAATGTTTTTTAATGCGTTAAGTGCGTCAAAAATACTTTTTTTATTCGACATATATAGCATCTCCTTTAAGCTGTTTCTTTAAGCTATTTTGTTCTTTTTTTTTAAAGAGGCTAAGCCTTCTAAAATTAAGATTCTTAACATTTCAGATTGTGAGCGATTATAAAAAAATTTTTTTGCTTCATCTAAGATATTTTCTATATCTGGAGTAACCGCAAAAGTTATTCTTTTTAGTTTAGTTGGCATAGGTTATGCTCCTTTCTGTTATTAAATTTTAAACAGGTTCATACAATATGACCTTAATAAGATTATAGTTCACTTTGTATGAACTGTCAATAAATTATTTAGAAAAAACATATGAACTGATGTATAATATGAACTATAAAATATAAAATATTGGAGGAATTATTATGCCTACAAAAAAACCACGTTATACACTTATTGTTGAAGAAGAACTATTAGAAAAAATTGATGACTACAGATTTCAAAATCGTTTAGCTAGTCGTTCTTTGGCAACTGTAGAATTAATAAAATTAGGTTTAAATAGTTTAAAAGATAATATAGTTAGAGAAACTCAAAGTGAGTATGATGCTTCTTTTTCAAAAGATGAGATTGATATAATAGATAAATATAGAGAGCTATCTGATAAAGCTAAAAGAAAAATAAAAATTAATGTAGATCTTGAATATGACGATGTGATTGATGAAAAAGAGCAGAAAACTAGAAACGCTTAAAAGATAAACTTGAAGAAAATTTCAGACAACTTTTAAGTTTAAGCAAAGAAAAAAGACACAATGATAAAACATTGTGTCTTGAAAATATTTTTATAAAGAAGTGAACATATGGAAGTTGCCAAAATAATATTATTCATCATTTTTATTTTTGTAGGAATAGCTTTGATTGTTGTAACTTGTGAATATATGAAAAGAAATAATGTCGAAGAAAAGTTAGAAAAATTAAAACATGATTTTACATTGAGAGAATGTGAGTTTAATGTAAAAAAAATAAAAACAGATAAGGAAAAAGAAATAGCTGAAGGCAAAATTAAAGAATTATCATATGAATTAAATAAAATAAAGAAAGAAAATCAACAAATAATAATTGAAAAAGAACAAATTATAAATAGAAATAAGCAAATAATAGAAAAATATAGACAAAAAATAGTTGAGTTAGATAAAATACTTATTTTATGGAAGTATTCTATGGAAAATAGACCAGAACATTCTATTAAATATTTAAATAAAAATGATGCTAATATATGGAAAAATAAATATGATGAGTTAAATAAAAAATATATAAAAACTCATGATGAAGTTATTTATCTTAGGCGTGCTTATGATAAAGAACATGCAAAGTTAATATCACTTGAAAATGAATTAGAGATATCTCATAAAAAGATTATTGAATTGCAAAAAAATAATATGCAAAGGTATAGAAAAGAAGATATTGATAATATTAATGATTGGAGAAAGTTTGAACAATTTGTAGCAAAACAATTTAAAAGAAAGAATTTTAAAGTAATATTAACTCCACGAACTAACGATGGTGGGAAAGATATCGTCATAGAAAAAAATAGTATAAAGACATATATTGAATGCAAATATTGGAATAGTAATAAATCTATTGGTAGAGAAGAAATTCAAAAACTTGCTGGTGCAGCAATGATGGACGGTGTAAAAAATGCTATATTTATAACTACATCTACATATAATGAAAATGCATTTGAAACCGCAAAAGCTTTAAATAAAAATGGATTTAATATAAAACTTTGGACTACAAATGATTTATTAGTTTTTATTAATGAATAAGAATGTATAAAACTTTAAAGAATAAAATAATACAGCAAAAAGCTGGTAATAATAAAATATTAAAAGGAGATATCGTATATGGAAATATTAGATAGCAAAATAAATATTATGAAACAAATAAATATGAAAATGTTATTTAATTTAAATTATAAAAAATTAAAATATATGTATAGTAAAAAAAAACTTGTTCACTATACATCTGCTAGTGTTGCTCGTGAAATCATAGAAAAAGAACAACTTTGGCTAAGAAAAACTATATTTATGAATGATTATAGTGAGATAAAATATGGTAAAAAATGCTTAGATAACTTATTAAATGATCCTGAAATTAAACTTATGTTAAATAATATATTAAAATTATTTAATACTAATTTAGATAATTTAAAAAATATATATCATATAGTTACTCATGATATTAAAAAAATTATATATATTTCGTGCTTCTCTGAACATTTACCAGAAGAAGATAATATAGGTAGATTATCTATGTGGAGAGCCTATGGTAATTCATCTGGAGTAGCCTTAGTTATAAATTCTAAATTACTAGTAGGTTTAAATCCTTCATTCCTTACTATACCAGTTATTTATTCTGAAAAAATTTTTAAAGAAAATTTTCTAAAAATCTTAAAAGATATTGATGATATTATTAAACATGATCTTAAGAATTCACAACAGCTTAATGAATTTTCATCGGATATTTTGAACAGCTTATCTTATGCTATGTATATTTATATTATTATATTAAAACATCAAGGTTTTTGGGAAGAAAGAGAATGGCGTATTATTCTATCTCTCTTTTTTGAACCCCTTATTTCATCTTCTATTGCTTCAAATGATATTGAACGTAGTATAGAAAATATCAAAGGTAATCCAGAAGTTATATATAAACTTAACTTAAACAAACTTTCGTTTATAAATCCTAAAGGTGAATCTTTCTTAGAAAAAATAATTATAGGTCCAACTGCTAATTCAGAAATATTAATAGATAGCTTTAGTGAAATACTAAGAAATAAGGGTTTTGATGACGAACAGATTAAAAATATGATAACAGTATCAAATATTCCTCTTCGTTATTAAATTTTTAATTATATATTTTTTATAAATGAGGTGAATTAACATGTTTAGAAATCTAAAAAGACAAACAGCATTTATTTTATTAGTATTAGTTACTTTATTAATGACCATGAGTACAGCACTAGCTACTACTTATGTAGGTTCCGTAAATTCAGACAAATTCCATTATACTTACTGTAGATATGCGAAAAGAATTTATGATGAAAATAAAGTTTATTTCTATAGTAGAGATGAAGCTATTAATAGTGGATATGTTCCTTGTAAAGTATGTTGTCCATAATAAAAAGAAAAAGCCTAACCTTTTGGCTAGACTTTTCTTTGATACGGTTCCCGTGTGGTATTGAATGAAACAAAAAAACGTAACGCATATTTAATTGTAACAGGATTGAATATGTGCATGTTCTAACATTCCCATTTATGCCATGGAATGTTATATATATATTATACCATAAAAATAGAAATAGCACCGTACTTGCGGTGCTATTCATGTCAGGCAGGATATGTTTATAACCAGTAAAAACAATTAAGATTATATCATATTCGCCCCGACATAGAAAGGGTGATGTATTTTTGGCTACACAAGGAAAAATATTAGTTTACAAAAGGCAAGGAAAAAAAGGAATTACCTACACATATAGAATAGAAGCAGGTCGCGATCCAGTAACAGGGAAAAGAAAATGTATTACTAAAAGTGGCTTTAAAACAGCCAAAGAAGCTAGAGCAGCTGCACAACCTATACTCAATAAATTATTGTTAGGGAAAAATATTATAGAATCAGATATTACTTTCTTTCAATTTGCCAATGAATGGCTAGATGATAGAAAAAGTAGCTTAAAATTAGCAACACAACATAATTTAGGAATTAGTATAGATATAGCAAACAAATACTTCAGCAATAAAAAAATGAAAGATATAACATCGTATGAATATCAGCAATTTATAAATGATTATGCTACAAAAGTTAAATATTCTACTTTAAACACCAGGCATCATGCTATAAAAAGTATTTTTAATTATGCTGTTAAATTTGGTATTATACTCAATAATCCAGCAACTGATGTGGAATTACCAAAAATAAAAATACCCAAAAAAGAAATAACAGATTTGTATTTAACAAAAGAAGAGCTAAAAGACTTCTTATATTTTGTAAAATATAAAAGATATGGCGGTCCGTCAGATTATTTTTATCCGTTATGTGTTATGCTTGCTTATACTGGTATGCGTGTTGGAGAAGCGTGTGCTTTAACGTGGGAAGATGTAGATTTTAAAAATAAAACTATATTTATTCATTCAACTATGTTTTCTAAAAATTACACGCACTATGAACGACAAGATACACCAAAGAATGAATCTAGTATTAGACATATATTTATGGGAGAAACATTGATTAATGTTTTAAAAGACTGGAAAAAACTTCAATTACGATTACGATTGAAAAATGGTGGATTAACTAATAAAATAGATAAAGAGAATTATGTATTTACTAAGTTTACTAGAAGTGTAGATGGCAAACATAAAGAAATAGTAGTAATACCAAATGTTATTAGAAGTATATTTGATTATATGAATAGAATAGGTGCATATCCAAAACATATGCATGCACATATGCTGCGACATACTCATGTGTCTTTGCTGGCTGAAACTAGAAAAGTAAGCCTAACAGATATACAAGCTCGTCTTGGCCACTCTAACGATAGGATAACAAAAGAAGTATATTTGCATGTTACGGAAAAATCAAAGAAAGATACAGCACGAATATTTGAAGAATATATAAAATAAAATGATAACAAAATGGTAACAAATAAGAAAATAACATCTTTAAAATATTAAAAATAAAGGCTTTTTAGAAACTTAAACGATTTGCAGGCGAAATGCCAGAAGAAATTTTAAATGCTGGACCAAGACTTGAAGACTGAGAAGAAATTGGTTTTTGTAGAAAAATTATAAATATGATTTTAAAGTTTTTAGGCAATAAATAAATTTAATGGCGATAACTTAATTAATGAGAAAAGACTACCAAAAATAAATATGGTAGTCTTTTTTTTACTTATTTTTTATTTAAATCTTTATTGATGATTGGCATGATTTCATCTTCATCAGGTGTTACATATAAAGTTTTATTATTTGTAAAGATGACAAAACCAGGTTTAGCTCCTGATGGTTTTTTTAGATATCTACATTCTACATAATCAACAGGAATTTTAGAAGAACCACGAGCCTTACTGAAATATCCTGCGATTTGGGCAGCTAAAAATAGAGTATCCTCATCTACTTCATCGCCTTTAGTATCAATGATAACATGAGAGCCAGGGATATCTTTTGTATGCAACCAAATATCATCGCTATGTGCTGTTTTAAAAGAGAGTTTATCATTTTGATAATTGTTTTTGCCAACGAATAAGAACATTCCATTAGGTAGAGCAAATTTAAATGGTTTAGATGGAGCAATAGAAGCTTTTTTCTTATTTTCAGGTGGTAAAAACCCAGCTTTAATCATTTCAGCTTTGATATCTTCAATATCGGCTATAGTAGTACAAGCATCTATAGCAGTTTCTATGGTTAGGGCATATTCTCTATCTTTTTGGCAACGTTTTATTTGGATTTCTAACATTTGTGTAGAGCGTTTTAACTTATCGTATTTTTTATAATAAGCTTGCATATTTTGAATTAGAGTTAATTTCGTATCCAATGCAATAGTTATAGGCGCATAATTTTCATCATAAATATTAGCTACAGAAATTTCTTTGTCTTGATGGTCTTTAAATTGGTATTGATAAGTCATTAAGTTATCAGCTTTTATTTTATATTTTTCAGCTTTTTGCGCTTTAGCTAATTCTTCTGTAAGAATTTTTTCTTTTTTAGTTAAACGATTAATTTCATTATGGATTGTTTTACGATAGAAATCTTTTTCTGGCAAATTATAATAGCTGTTAGTATAGTTTTTGGAGTCTTCTAATAGAGCATTAATATCTGCATATGTTTTGAGGGTGAAGTCTTTTTCGTTAAAAATATGCAAAGTAAATGGTGCCACAGCTTTAATTTTACGTTTTTTATCTAAGACTAATGTTGGTGAAAAGTTTTTTTCTTGATACATGAGTTTTAATTCATCAATGATATTAGTTATAGAAGAAAAATCCATTTCGTCCATATCTTTTATTAATAAATCGTTGCTAAAGCCAGCTAAAAAGATGATTTCTTTTGCTGTTATTGGTCCGAAGCCCAAGCCACTAGCGATGATTGCTTGATATAAAGTCGCTTCTTGATATGTTTTTAAGCGTTCAATAAATGAATTTGTATCGGTGGTTAAAATATTTATTTTGTCTTGAATAGGTGGGACTTCATAATTTTGACCAGGTAAGACAGTACGTACACGGTTGCTATTTTCACCTACACGGCGAAAGGCTTCAATAATAGTTCCGTCTTGCATTAAAATAAGATTGCTATATTTTCCCATAAGTTCAGCTATTAAAGTTTTTGTAATGATAAGACTTTTTGGTCCTAAGGTATCAATATCTATTAAAATCATGCGGTCTAAACCATATTGAGAAATAGAGGCGATGCGACCACCTTCTAATTGCTTACGTAAAACCATGCAGAAAACTGGTGGTTCAGGTGGATTATCTGGTTGAAATTCAGTTATATTTGCCATAGGATTTTGAGGATTTATAGAAAGATATAAAATATATGTCTGTCCAGGTTGGCGAATATATAAATAAATATCTTGCTTGTTTGGTTGGCAGATTTTATCTATTCTACCACCTGCTAATTTGTCGTTTAGTTCATTTATTAAAGGATTTAATGAAAATCCATCTAAGCTCATAGTTTAATTCATTCCTTTCGTTAATTTCTTAGGTTAAGAAATTAATATCTAAAATATTATATCATAGGTATTTTTATTTGATAAATTATTAATTGAGCAGTTTTTGCTAAGTTTTTTGTCATTAATTAGTATTTTCTTTAAAAAGATGAATAATTATAATAATATGAGCAGGATTGTTGATATTTAATAGCGAATTAATATTAGTTATAGTTATAATATAATAATTTAGTTATTATCTATAATGAGCCTGAATAGATTTTAAATTTGTAAAAATAAATACATTGTTTTAATAATGTGTTTAAGGAGGATTTTATCATGGAATTTAATTTTTCTAAATGGCAAGCTTGTGGAAATGATTTTGTATTAGTAAATGCTTTCAATAATGAAGATATCAGTGAAATAATCGCAAATGCAGAAAAAATTTGTGATCGTCATTTTGGTGTAGGTGCTGATGGTGTTATATTTATTTTGCCATCTAAAGTAGCAGATTTTCGTATGCAAATCATCAATAGTGATGGCAGTGAAGCTGAAATGTGTGGTAATGGTATACGTTGCTTTGCCAAATGTGTAAAAGAAGCTAATCTTACAGATAAAAATAAATTCACTGTAGAAACTGGTGCTGGTATAATCGTTCCTGAAATTATGGAAGATGGCACTGTTCATGTAGATATGGGTGAACCTATTTTAGAAGGCGATAAAATTCCAGTATCTGGCTTTGGCAATAATCAAGTAGTAAATGAAGATATCACCGTAGATAGTCAAACTTATAAAATGACTTGTGTATCTATGGGAAATCCTCATTGTATCGTTTTTGTTGATGATATTAATAGTGTAGAACTTGAAAAAATTGGTCCAAAATTTGAAACTAATCCAGTATTTCCTAAGAAAACAAATACAGAATTTGTAGAAGTAAAAAATGATAAATATGTTCGCATGCGTGTTTGGGAACGTGGTGCAGGTATCACTTGGGCTTGTGGTACTGGTTCTTGCGCTACATTAGTAGCTTGTGCATTAAATAAACGTACACAAAGAACAGCTCAAATTGAATTAGATGGTGGTATTTTAACAATACAGTGGGCTGATAATAATCGTATTTATATGACTGGCCCTGCTACAAAAGTTTTCACAGCAACATGGGCTGATTAATAATCTTAATTAGGTTTGGGGAGGTATTTTTTTGATAAGAAGTATGACGGGCTTTGGCTCAGCAACTTTTGATAATGGAATATATAAAATTGGCGTAGAAATGAAAGCGGTAAACAATAGATATCGCGACATTTCCATTCGTATGCCAAGTGGACTACGTGCTTTAGAAGCAAGTATAGTTGAGGCTTTAAATAAATATGCTCTTCGTGGAAAAATAGATATTTACATTAATTTTGTAAATAACAATGAAGAAAATAAAAAGTTAGCCATTGACAAAGATTTGTTGATTGCTTATTATAAAAGCTTACAGGAAATCAATACAACTATTAAAAGTGTAGATAAAAAAGCAAAATTAAAAAATATATCTTTAATAGATTTGGCAAATTTTCAAGGCGTGATAAATTTAGCTGATGATAGTTTAGATTTAGAAGCGATAAAACCATTATTAGTGGCTACTGTAGAAGAAGCTACAGAAGAATTTGTCAAAATGAAATGTATTGAAGGTGAAAATCTAAAAAAAGATTTACTTCGTCGTTTAGATATCATTGCTAAGCATACAGAAAAAATAAAAGTAATAGCGCCTGAACGCTTAGTAAATTATCGAACTCAATTGATAGAAACACTTAAATCTTTATTGAGTGAACAAAATATTGATGAGAATAGAATAATCCAAGAATGTGCGATAATGGCAGATAAAATGGATATTACAGAAGAAATTGTACGCATGGGAAGTCATTTACAGCAGTTTAAGGCTAGTTTGGAAATGGACGGTAATATTGGTCGTAAATTAGACTTTATTGTCCAAGAAATGAACCGTGAAACAAATACAATGGCTTCTAAAGCTAATAATGCTGAAATTGCTAATTTAGTAGTAGAGATTAAAGGCGAATTAGAAAAAATTCGTGAACAAATCCAAAATATTGAATAGGTAAAAATAGGTAAAGAAGTTATGCAGGCAAGATTAGTTAATATTGGTTATGGTACAATTATAGCTGTAGATAGAATTATCGCAGTTGTCGCTCCAGAGTCAGCACCAATAAAGCGTATAGTCCAAGAGGCAAAAGAGTTAAAGAACTTAATTGATGCCACTTATGGACGTCGTACACGTTCAGTGATTATCATGGATAATTCGACTGTTGTTTTATCGGCTGTACAGCCAGAAACAATAACAAATAGAGTAAATATGGATATTATAAAAGAAAAGGGTAGAGTAAATGAAGAATAAGGGTAATTTAATCGTTATTTCTGGACCATCTGGTACAGGAAAAGGGACTGTTTGCAAAGAATTATTAAAAGCACAGCCAGAAATTGTATTTTCCATATCAGCAACAACACGTAAACCTAGACCAGGCGAAGTGAATGGTAAGGATTATTGGTTCTTATCTAAAGAAGAATTTCAGCAAATGATAGCAGAAAATCGTTTGTTAGAATGGGCTGAAGTTTATGGAAATTATTATGGAACTCCAGCAGATAAAGTACGCGAAGTATTGGAAAGTGGTAAAGATGTATTACTTGAAATCGATACTCAAGGTGCTTTAAATGTACAGAAAATGTTTTTAAAAGAAGGTACATTCATCTTTTTATTACCTCCTTCTCTTGCAGAACTTGAAAAACGCATTCGCGGACGTGGTACTGAAACTGAAGAAGCAATAAAACGTCGCCTCAGCGCTGCTATTGAAGAAATTCCACGCGGAAATAATTATGATTACATCATCACTAATGAAGTTGTCAGTGATGTTGTAAATAAAATTTTGCATATTATTGAAGCTGAACGCTGTGCAGTGTATAATAATTTAGATAAACTTGTTCAACTTGAAAATGAAAAAGTTTAAATTAAAATATTGCAAAGGAGCGATTTATAATGGATATAGTACATCCTTCTATGGACCAACTTTTACCAAAAGTTGATAGTAAATATACTTTAGTAGTTTTAGCAGCTAAAAGAGCTAGACAAATTTTAGCAGGTTCTTCTGTAAAATCCGTACTTCAATCTCATAAAGATGTTACAAATGCTTTAGAAGAAGTTGCAGAAGATAAAATTACTTTTGCACGTGTGAAAAAAAGCATTTAATTTAAAATGAAAGGCAAGCTAATACTTGCCTTTTTTGCTAATTAAGACGGTAAATATTAATTTATTTTATATAAGAGGTTTATTATGTTAAAAGGCAAAAATATCTTATTAGCAGTTTGTGGTGGTATTGCAGTTTATAAAGTTGTAGATGTAGCTAGCAGATTAAGAAAATTAGGCGCTAATGTACATGTAGTAATGACTAAAGAAGCTACAAATTTTGTCACACCACTTACATTTCAAGAAATCAGTGGAAATCCTGTAAATGTTTCTATGTGGGATAAAGTTACAAATTGGAATGTAGAACATATTGCTCTTGCTAATTTGGCGGATTTAGTTTTGATTGCACCTGCAACAGCAAATATTATTGGTAAAATAGCAAATGGTATTGCTGATGATATGTTATCCACTGTGATTATGGCGACTAAAGCACCTGTTTTTGTCGCTCCTGCAATGAATAGTAATATGTATCAAAACCCAATAACACAAAAAAATATAAATACTCTTCGTGAATATAATTATCATATTATTGAGCCAGCAAGTGGTCATTTAGCTTGTGGTGTAAATGGTATAGGTAGACTTCCTGAATCTATTACTTTAGTAGAGACTATAAAAGATTATGTTGAAAAACAAAATAATCAGTCTTTAAAAGGTAAAAAAGTGATTGTAAGTGCAGCAGGTACAAGAGAACCAATTGACCCTGTTCGCTACATCAGTAATCGTTCTAGTGGAAAAATGGGATATGCTATTGCTACAGAAGCTGCTAGTAGAGGTGCTGAAGTAGTTTTAGTTTCAGGCATTACAAATATTAAAGCGTCTGAAAATGTAAAATTAATAAAAGTAGAGTCTGCACGTGAAATGCAAAAACATATTGAAGAACATTTTGCAGATTGTGATATTACAATAATGTCAGCGGCTGTTTCAGATTATCGTGTAAAAGAAGTAGCTAGTCAAAAAATAAAAAAATCTGATGAAGTCATGACTATTGAGCTTGTAAAAAACCCAGATATTTTGAAAGGTTTAGGCGAGAAAAAATCAGATAAACAGTATTTAGTTGGCTTTGCTGCTGAAACACAGAATGTTGAAGAATATGCTAAAGGCAAATTACAACGCAAAAATCTTGATATGATTGTAGCAAATGATGTAAGCCAAGCTGGTGCTGGATTTAATGTAGATACTAATATAGCTAAAATCATCACTCGTGATGGAGAAATAAAACAAGCTCCACTTATGCAAAAGGCAGAACTTGCTAAATTGATTTTAGATACAATTGAAGAAAAAATAAATAAATGATAAATAAAAACTCCTATTAGTTTTTGAAGCTAGTAGGAGTTTTTTATAATTAGTTGTTATGATAAAATATAAGTTAAATGATGTAAAAAAATAAATAAAGAAGGTATTTATATGTTTGATAATTTAAAATTAGGTTTTATTGGTTTTGGCAATATGGGACAAGCTATAGCTACAGGTTTAATCAATCAAGGAGCTATACAGGGCAATCAAATTTTTGCTTGTGCTAAGAATTGGGATAAACTTTGTAAAAATACACAGGAAAAACAAATCAATCCTTGTAAAAGTGCAAAAGAAGTTGTCGATAATGTAGATATGGTCATCATAGCTGTGAAACCATATATGATAGAAGAAGTCATTACACCAATAAAAAAAGAATTACAAGAAAAAATCGTTATTTCTATTGCAGCAAATTTTCCTTTTGCTAAATATGAACAAATTCTTTTACCAAATACACATCATTTAAGTACAATACCAAATACACCAGTAGCCATAGGTGAAGGTATTTTTATTTGTGAAAATACACATTCTTTAAGTGATGAAGAATTGGATTTATTTACAAAATTATTCTCCACAATTTCTATAGTTCAATTTGTAGAAACTAAACAATTATCTATTGGCGGAACTGTAGCAGGTTGTGGCCCGGCTTTTGCTAGTATGTTTATCGAAGCTTTAGCTGATGCTGGTGTAATGCATGGTCTTGCTCGCCCTGTAGCTTATAAATTAGCAAGTCAAATGATAGTGGGAACTGGTAAATTGCAATTAGCTACAAATAATCATCCAGGTGCAATGAAAGATGCAGTGTGTTCACCTGCTGGTACTACAATTGTAGGTGTAGCAACCTTAGAACGTAAAGGCTTTAGAAGTGCAGTGATTGACGCTATTGATGCTATTGAAAACAAATAAATTTATATAAAAATATGATATAATATAACTAATAATTATTCAAAGTGAGGCGATAAATATGAAAAGATGGAAAAAAGTTTTAGCTCTTAGTGCTATGGGTTTAATTTTAACAAGTGCAAGTTATTAATTATCTGTAGATAATACAGCACAGGCAAGACCATTACCTAGAGCTGAAAGAGTATCACCACAAATGCGTATTAATAATGAAATGCAAAATATAAGTGAATATTTTGGGGTAGATAAGCAAACATTAGTAGCGTATTATAATAATGGTTGGGAAATGCCTGAACTTCGTAGAGGTGCTTTCTTAGCATATGCTTCACATAAATCTTTTGATGATGTTATGAATTTAAGAGAGAATAATTCTTGGGGTCGTGTAGAATATTTAATTGGGCTTACACCAAATGATTTAAAGACAACACAAGATGATATTATATCAACACAGATAGCTAATAAATTAGATATAAATAAAAGTATTGTAACTTTTTTAGTTAAACAAAATTATGAAGTAGATGAAGTTATTCATGGCATACTTTATTCTATGTATGTAGGTAAATCTCCAGCTGATATTATAGAAATGTATAATCCACCAACATCTAATTGGGAAGTGGTAGCAGATGATTTGGGTATTACTCAAGAAGAATTAGATGAAATACATCAAAAAATGGAAACATTGGATTTAGGCATGATTAAAGGTCCAAAAGGACCTGGAGCGATGAGATTTTAAAATTAAATAACATAAATAAAAATAAGCACTAATTGATATAGTGCTTATTTTTTATGAAGTAATTTATTTTATTAGAAGAAACAAGATTTTCCAATAAATTCTCTTAGTATAGAATTATTTGGTACATCATCATCGTTTGAAATATCTTCAAAGTAATCAAGAAAATCAATTAAGCGTTTAGATATATTATATTCTGGTAAATCAGGCGTGATTTTTTCTAATAAAGGTTTAGCGTATTTCTTTAAAATACCTAATTCATAAATTAGAGCAGAATTAAACATGACGTCTGCATTTTCTTGGAATGGGAAAATATTTTTATCTTCACCTTTGCGCACATCAGGCCATTGTTTAATTGTTTTTAAAGCGTGAGCACCTCTAAATTGATTATCGCGAACAATACGGCGAATAATGCGAGCAGCTGTAGTAGGAATGCGGTTGTGTGCATCTATAGCTAATTGAGTTAAGGCGCTGACATAAATTTTATATTTTACATGAGAAGGAATATCTCTTGTTAATTCATCATTTAAACCATGAATACCTTCGATGATGATAGGTTGATTAGGTTCTAATTTTACAATATGATTTTTCCATTCACGGTAGCCTGTGGTGAAATTATAAACTGGTAATTCAACGCTCTCTCCTTTTAATAATGCCATCATATGTTTATTGAATAATGGCAAATCCAAAGCTTCTATAGATTCAAAATCATATTGACCTTCAGGTGTTTTAGGAGTTTTATCTCTATCTAAGAAATAATCATCTAAAGATATGGATAGAGGATTTATACCATTGACAAGCAATTGTATGCGCAATCTTTGAGCAAATGTTGTTTTTCCAGAAGATGATGGACCAGCTATTAAAATTAAACGAAGGTCTTCTATAGATTCAACTATATGATCGGCAATTTGAGCGATTTTCTTTTCGTGTAATGCTTCGGAAATACGAATTAATTCACTAATTTTATTTGAGTGAATATATTCATTCAAATTGGTCACATAATTACATTTTAAAATGTAAGACCATCTATCGGCTTCACTTAATATCATAGATAGTTTCTTTTGTTTCATCTTTGGCGGAATTACATTAGGATTGCTGATTAAAGGTGTTCTAACAATCAATCCTGGCTCATAAAAGTCTATAGCGAATTTATCTAATAATGAAGTGTTATAAAGCATTGGACCATAAAGATAATCATAATAGCCTGCGCAGTAATAAAGGCTTACATAGTCTTGCTTTAAGGATTCAAGAAGTTTTGATTTAGCGATTTGTTGAGATTCTCTAAATAAAGCAACAGCATCTTCACGAGGCAAAATGCATTTTTTTATATCTTTTGCTTTAGAAACAAATTCAAACATTTTTTCTTGAATTTTGCCGACCATTTCTAGTGTTAAATCACCTTTAGGCAATAATTCACAATAAATACCATTATTTACGGAATGTTCTACTACTACCTCTTTATCAGGATAAAGCATATTTACAGCAGCCATCATGATAAATAAAATACTTCGTTGATAAGCTTGGACACCATCTTCAGTGGTCATATCAATGAATTCTACTTTGTTTTCTGGTGTAACTTGCGTTTGTACATCACGTAGGACATTATTTATTTTTACTGCTGTTATCAAATTTTTGTGATTTTTCTGTTCTTTTAAGACAGTATCTAATAATGAGTATTTTATTTGGCAATCCATAAAGAACACCTCCTAATTTTTCTTAAATATATTATAACAAAAACATTATAAAAACGATAATATTATTTTAAAAAATAGGGCAATGATTTTATACTTTTATAAACAAAAAACGCACCTCCAAAAGTTGGTTTTTATCCAACTTTCAGGGTGCAGTTGTTTTTTTGATTTTCAATTGGTCATTATAAGCCAAATACATAGCACATTAAGGAATAAACTAATGCACCAACAATGGCTGTACAAGGAATTGTTAAAACCCATGCCATAAGCATTTGTTGAGCTGTTCCCCAACGAACTGCTCCAATGCGTTTTGCACTACCTATACCCATTATAGAACCAGAAACGACATGTGTAGTACTTACTGGTAAAGAAAGTAATGTAGCAGAGAAAATTATGACAGAAGAGTTTAAATCGGCAGCAAAACCAGATATTGGCTGGAGTTTGAAGATACGACCACCTACAGTTTTGATGATTTTCCAACCACCAATAGCAGTACCACAAGCCATAGCTGTTGCAGCCAAGATTTTTACATAATAAGGAACTTCAAAAACATCGATATAACCACCACTTAAAAGAGCAAGTGTGATAATACCCATAGATTTTTGAGCATCATTTGAGCCATGAGAAAAAGCCATAGTAGCAGCTGTTATAATCTGCATGCGTTTGAATTTATTATTGAGCGACGAGGGCCTAAATTTACCAAATAATAAATAAAATATATTCATAATGATAAAGCCGACAACGATAGCAATAATAGGTGATAAAATCAAGGATAATACAATTTTACCAATGCCCCAGAAATTCAAGCCAATAGCACCTGTGGAAACGAGTACAGCACCAATAATACCACCAACTAAAGCGTGAGAGGAACTACTTGGCATTGCTATCCACCAAGTGAATAAATTCCAAACAATAGCACCAATTAAAGCAGCAACAATGATATGTTCATCAATATGTTCTGCTGATTTTACAATGTCGCCACCAATTGTTTTAGCAACACCTGTACTATACATAGCACCAAAGAAATTCAAGAAAGCTGCCATTATGATAGCTGTTCTAGGTTTTAAAGCTCTTGTTGATACAGATGTAGCAATAGCATTAGCTGTATCATGAAACCCATTAATAAAATCGAATACTAAAGCTAGGATAATAACTGCTATGATAAGAAATTGTAACTCATGCATATTTCATTACCACGCCTCTCACCAAATCAGATAATTTTTCGCAATGGTCTAAAGTATCTTCCATATAAGTCAAAATATCTTTCCATTTGATAAGCTCAATTGGGTCAGTGATATGTTCAAATAAGTAAGCAACCTCTTCACGATAAATACGGTCGCCTTCGCTTTCAAGCTTGCTAATTTTATAAGTACATTCTAAAATTTCGTGTTCATGTTTTGTAACTTCATGAAGCATAGAAAACGCTTTTAAGATTTCATCTGTTGCTGATACTAATAATTCAGATAAAGCGATAGCTGCTTTGCTTGTATCTACTAAATGATACATAACAGCTCTTTGGAGTGTTCCTTGGAGAAAGTCAACCCCATCATCAAGACCATTAGCTAATGCATAAATGTCTTCACGGTCAATAGGAGTGATGAATGTTTTGTTTAGTTTATCAATGATTTTGTCGTTAACAGCATCAGCTTCATGTTCGATATTAATGATATCTGATAGTTTAGCTTCTGCTTTATTGTTGCCAGACATAACATCATTAATTAATTTTGCACTACTGTTAAAGTGTTTTGCACTAGCTAAAAATAAATCATAAAATTCCGTATCCTTTTTTGTAAAAAAGTTGAACATGCCCATTTGTTACTGTAAATCTCTAAACTAAAATTAAGCTAGAGAATATTCCTTGTTCATAGTATTCACTAAAATTATTAATGTTTGATGCAATACTCCCAAGGCTTAATATCCCGGCGATTTCCGGTACAATATTACTAAATAGTAATACCAGTAACTCTTATCCTTTCCTTGTTATTCATCAAATATATACTTCACTTATATTTAAAGTGAATGCGATTATTATTATGGAGATACATATATTTTAATTTTAAAGTAAAGAAAAAGTAAAATATGGATAAATATAATTTTACTTTTTCTTTACATCTGAAATTAAATCATACGCTTTCCATAAATCTGTAAATAATTATACCATATTAGAAAAAAATAGGCGATAAATTTACTAGTAAAATGTAAAATTTATCGCCTATTTGTAAAATTTTTATGAAATATTCATTAAGATATTAGATATTTAAAAATGTATTTACAGCTTTAATCATATCTTCTTTTGCACATAAATTATTATGCAAAATAGGTAAAGATTGTAATTGAGCCAAGCCTTGAGGAATTTTATCTTTATTCAATGTAGATAATTTATCTAATAAAGCAAATTCATCTTTATCGGAGATATCTTCACCAAGAGCAGATAAAACGCTATCACTAAATTTATATGGGCTAGCAGTAGATAATACAACCATAGGTGTTTTATCTTGTGTAGATTTTTGATAATCTTGAGCTACTTGCCATGCAACAGCAGTATGTGTATCTGCTACATAATTATCTTGTTGATAAATATCATGAATACATTTTTTAGTAGCGTTATCATCTAAATATCCAGCAGAGAAAGTTTCTTGAATAGCTTTTAATGTTACTTCATCAACTTGATAGCAACCTGTTGATTGAAGTTTTTCCATATAGGATTTTATTTTAGTTGCATCATTTGTAATATGATAAAGTAAACGTTCTAAATTACTGGAAATTAGAATATCCATTGATGGAGATATAGTTTTGAAAAATTCACGATTGCGGTCATAAGTGCCAGTTTTCAAGAAATCTGTCAATACATTATTAGAGTTAGAAGCACAAATTAAACGATTGACAGGAAGACCCATGCATTTTGCGTAGAAACCAGCTAAGATATCGCCAAAATTACCAGTTGGTACAGTAAAGTTGACTTTATCACCCATAGTGATTTTTTTATCATTAACTAAATCAGCATATGCACTGAAGTAATAAACTATCTGTGGCAATAAACGGCCCCAATTTATGGAGTTTGCAGAAGAGAGTTTAAAACCTTTTTCATTTAGATATTCATTGTATTTACTATCACTAAAGATTTGTTTAACACCGCTTTGAGCGTCGTCAAAATTACCTTTAACAGCGAATACAGATACATTATCACCTTGTTGTGTGAGCATTTGTAAACGCTGAATTTTACTTACGCCTTCTTGTGGATAAAAGACAAGAATTTTTGTTTGGTCAACGTTTTTAAAGCCATCTAAGGCTGCTTTACCTGTATCACCAGAAGTAGCTACTAAAATAACTAATTCATCTTTATCACCTAATTTTTTTAATGAAGTAGAGATGAATTGTGGCAATAATTGTAATGCCATATCTTTAAAAGCACTTGTTGGACCATGCCAAAGTTCTAAAAGATAGTTATTTTTTTCGACTTCTACTGTAGGGACAATTTTATCAGTGTCAAATTTTTCTGTAGTATAAGCGTTATCAACACATTGATTGATTTCTTCAGCAGTAAAATCTGTTAAATATAAAGAAAGAATTTTTTTTGCACGTTCTTGATAAGATAAATCAAGAAGTGAAGTTAAAAATTTTTCATCAATAATAGGTATATTTTCAGGAACAAACAATCCACCATCTTCTGCTAATCCTTTTATGATGGCACGTGCAGAAGTAACAGCACAATTATGACCACGTGTACTTATATAATTCATAGAATGCCCCCTTAATTTATAAATATCTATTTATATTCGATTTAATGATTAGTCTTTAAAGAATTCATCATGAATAGCATTTACAGCTTCTTTGATTTTATCAGCTTTAATTAAGCAAGAGATGCTGATTTCAGATGTACTGATTACATCAATATTGATATTAGCATCAGATAAAGCTTTGAACATTCTAGCAGCAATACCAGGGTTACCGAGCATACCTGCACCAACGATAGAAACTTTAGCTACGTCTTGTTCGATTAATACTGCAACAGCATTTAATTCATCAGCAACTTTATCTACAATTTGTTTTGCTTGACCGAGGTCATCAGCAGTAACAGTAAATACCATATCAGTAACATTTTTTTCCATATTGCGAATGCTTTGTACAATCATATCAACATCAACATTATTTTCAGCAAGTTTGGAGAAAATTGCATGTGCAATACCTGGAGTATTTGGAATACCTAATACAGCGAATTTAGCTACATTAGTATCATGAGCTACTCCTCTAATAATAAACTCTTTCTCTTCCATTGTATATTCCTCCCTAATAATTGTGCCTGGTTTGTTAGTGAATGTAGATCTTACATGAATTGGAATATTGTATAAACGACCAGTTTCTACGGAACGTGGTTGCATAACACCAGCACCTAAACGAGCCATTTCTAACATTTCATAATATGTGATTTCTTTCATTCTACGAGCGCCTTTAGCAATACGTGGGTCAGCAGAATATACGCCATCAACATCAGTATAAATTTCACAAACATCAGCTTTCATAGCACCAGCTAGAGCAACTGCAGAAGTATCAGAACCACCACGACCTAAAGTAACAGGATCGCCTAAATCATCACAACCCTGGAAGCCAGCTACAATAACAATATTGCCTTTATCTAATTCTTCAAAAATACGTTTAGGTTGGATATCTTTGATTTTACCTTTTGTGTGAACAGAATTAGTTTTTACACCAGCTAATGCTCCAGTAAGAGAAATAGCTTTTTGTCCTAAAGCTTTAAATGCCATAGTCAATAAAGAAATTGAAACTTGTTCACCAGTAGTAAGTAACATATCCATTTCACGAGTATATTGATATGGATCTTTAGTAATCCCTTTTGCCAATTGAATTAAGTCATCTGTTGTATCCCCCATAGCGGAAACAACTACTACAATTTTATCATCTGGCTGTTTTTCATCTAAAATACGTTTTGCAACAGCTTTGATTTTATCAATATTTCCAACAGAGCTGCCACCAAATTTTTTTACAATTAGTGCCATTGTTACCCTCCTAAAGTATTTATGTATTTACATAGTGTATAAATTAAGTTTGCCTTTTACATTTATTATACAATGCAAACCATATATAATGCTTTTATTATAGCAGCTTATGTTTATTGTGTCTATCATAATTATAATTATAATCTATATAATTATTTGATTTTATAAAAATACTTATATTTAATTTTGTTAAATGAAAATTTCTTATTTATTATAATAGGAAATAAGAAGAAAATTTTTGGTAAAAATAGCGTAAACAAGTGATTTGTCAAATTAAAAAAGATACAATAAGAATATAAAAAAATTTTATTTCTTTATATTTAGTAATTTTTATCTAGAAGTTTTCAAGGTTACATTTTTGCAAAATTTAAAATTATCTTAGAGTGAAAATTTCTATCCTTTTTATAAAAATATGTAAAATTTTTATAAGCTATATACATTGAAGTTTTAAGTTTATTCTGTTATAGTAATTATTGTACTAATTAAATAAAACTACTCAGGAGGTTGATGATTTAAATGAAAGTAGCTGTAGTAATGGGCAGTGATTCTGATTTTCCCATTTTAAAACCGGCTGTTGATTTATTACATCAGTTTAATGTAGAAACAGAAGTAATCGTAGCTTCTGCACACCGTACCCCTGGCAAAGTCCGTGGCCTAGTTTCTTCTGCGGAAGAAAGAGGTGTTGGCGCATTCATCTCTGCCGCTGGTGCTGCTGCACATTTAGGTGGAGTTATCGCATCTTATACTACTTTACCTGTTATTGGAGTACCAATTAATGCAACTCCATTAAATGGTATGGATGCTTTATTAAGTACTGTACAAATGCCATCTGGAATTCCAGTTGCAACTATGGCAATTAATGGTGCTAAAAATGCTGCTATTTTTGCTATAGAAATCTTTGCTGTAAGCGATATGAATTTAAGAAAACAACTTAAAGAATATCGCGAAAAAATGGTTGAAGAAGTTGAAGCTAAAGCTGCAAAAGTTGCACAACAACTTCAAGCATAATTAACGAAAAAATTCATCTAAAATTAATATAAAATCGTATAACTCATTTTTATTTAGATTTTAGTTAATGACTTGGGAGGTCAATTAATAATGGAAAACAAATTATTATATGAAGGCAAAGCAAAAAAAATCTTTTCAACAGAAAATCCTGATGAATTATTAGTTTATTACAAAGATGATGCAACTGCTGGTAATGGTGCAAAAAAAGGTACTATTGCAGATAAAGGCATTTTAAATAATAAAATTACTAATTTCTTCTTTGGTTTATTAGAAAAAGAAGGCATTAAACATCACCTCATTAAAGTTCTTAATGACCGTGAAATCCTTGTAAAAAAATTAGATATCGTTCCTCTTGAAGTTATTATCCGTAATGTAGCTGCTGGTAGCTTAGCAAAACGTCTTGGTCTTGAAGAAGGCGTAAAAATGTCTAAACCTGTAATTGAATATTGCTATAAATGTGATGATTTAGGTGACCCTATGGTTAACCGTTATCATATCACAGCTATGGGTTGGGCAACAGCTGAAGAACTTGATCAGATTGAAGCGATGTCTCTTAAAATCAATGATGTTATGACAAAATATCTTGCTACAAAAAATATTGACCTCATTGACTTTAAATTAGAATTTGGTAAATATCATGGTGAAATTCTTTTAGGCGACGAATTATCTCCAGATAACTGCCGTTTCTGGGATAGTCAGACACATGAAAAACTTGATAAAGATAGATTCCGTCGTGATTTAGGTAATGTTGAAGATGCTTATAAAGAAGTTCTTCATCGTTTAACAGGCGAAACTTTATAATTAAATAAAATACTAAGCATAAATTATAAAATATTTATGCTTAGTATTCTTCATTTATATTGTATGTATTGAGTAGGTTTATGATTAAAATATATGTATAGGAGAATGTAACTAATGGTTGACATTACGTCAAATAAGTGGAAAGAAGAATGTGGCGTCTTTGGTGTATTTTCTCGTACTGAAGATGTTTCTATGTTAACATATCTTGGGTTGTATGCACTTCAACATCGTGGTCAAGAAAGTGCTGGTATAGCTGTTACTGATGGCGCTTGGATGGACGTTACTCGTGATATGGGGCTGGTAAATGAAGTATTTCGTCATCAATTACCTCATATGGAAAATCAATATATTGCTATTGGTCATGTACGTTATTCAACAACTGGCTCTAGCTTATTATCAAATACACAACCTTTAATTGCTAATTATTCCGGCGGAAAAATTAGTTTAGCCCATAATGGTAATTTAACAAATGCAGCTGAACTTCGTCGTTACTTAGAAGAAAAAGGTACAATTTTTCAAACTTCTATAGATACAGAAGTAATCGTTAATCTTATCGCACGTTCTCGTAAATCAAGTATTGAGGAAAAAATCATTGAAAGTGTACAACAAGTAAAAGGTGCTTTTTGCTTGGCTATTATGACTGAAAATAAATTAATAGCTGTACGTGATCCACAAGGATTTAGACCTCTTTGCATCGGTAAAACAGAAGAAGGTTCTTGGATAATTTCTTCTGAATCTTGTGGTCTTGATGTTGTAGGTGCAGAATTTATTAGAGATGTTGAACCAGGCGAAATGATTGTCATGGGTGATGATGGTTTAAAATCCTATAAATACACAACTCCAGAGAAAAAAGCTGCATGTGTTTTCGAATATATATATTTTGCTCGTCCAGATAGTGTAATTGATGGACAAAGTGTTCATGCTGCTCGTTTTATGATGGGTCGCATGCTTGCTCGTGAAAGTAAATTCAAAGGTGATATTGTTATATCTGTACCAGACTCTGGTAATACAGCTGCTACAGGTTTTGCTTATGAATCAGGCATTCCATTTTGCGAAGGCTTAATCAAAAATCGTTATATTGGACGTACATTTATTCAGCCAACACAGAAAAAACGTGATACAGCTGTTCGCTTAAAATTAAATGCTATAGCTGAAGCTGTTCGTGGTAAATCTGTTATTATGGTAGATGATTCTATCGTTCGTGGTACTACTAGTGGTAAAATCGTAAAAATGCTTCGCAAAGCAGGTGCAAAAGAAGTTCATATGTGCATTAGTTCTCCACCAATTGGCTATCCTTGCTACTATGGTATTGATACTTCTGTACGTAAAGAATTAATCGCTGCAACTAAATCAGTTGAAGAAATTCGTCAATTTATAGGTGCAGATTCTTTACATTTCCTTTCCTTGGAAGGTCTTAAAGCTTCTATGACAACAGCTAATCCTGAAGAGATGTGTTATGCTTGCTTTAACAATGCTTATCCAATTGAAATGTCAAAAGAAACAGTAACTGGTGCTGATAAATACGTATTTGAACAAAGAGCAAAATAATTTGCACTTTTTGGAGGTTAACATGACTGATAATAAACAGACAAATCTTACGTATCGTGATTCTGGTGTTGATATTGATGCTGGAAATTATTCTGTAAAACTTATAAAAGATAGCGTAAAAGCAACATATCGTCCAGAAGTTTTAGGTGATTTAGGCGGTTTTGGTGGTCTTTTTGCTTTAAATAGTGGAAAATATAAAGAACCTGTATTAGTATCTGGTACTGATGGTGTTGGTACAAAATTACGTCTTGCATTTATGCTTGATAAACATGATACTATTGGTCAAGATGCTGTAGCTATGTGCGTAAATGATATCTTAGTGCAAGGTGCAGAACCACTTTATTTCTTAGATTATCTTGCTGTAGGAAAATTAGATCCAGAAAAAGTAGCTACTGTAGTAAAAGGTGTAGCTGGTGCTTGTAAAGAATCTGGCTGTGCTTTAATCGGTGGTGAAACTGCTGAAATGGCTGGTTTTTATGCTGATGGCGAATATGATATTGCTGGTTTTGCTGTTGGTGTAGTGGATAAAGCTAATATCATCACTGGTGAAAAAATCAAAGCTGGCGATGTTTTGTTAGGTATTCCTTCTAGTGGTGTACATTCTAATGGTTATTCTTTAGTTCGTAAAATCTGCTTTGATGTAAAAGGTTTTAAAGGTGAAGAAAAATTCCCAGAATTAAATGGCAAAACATTAGGCGAAGAACTTTTAACACCTACACGTCTTTATCCATCTGTTTGCTTACCATTAATTGAAAAATATGATATTCATGGTATGGTACATGTAACTGGTGGCGGTTTCTATGAAAATATTTCCCGCATTTTACCAGAAGGTACTGGCGTTGAAGTAGATGCTAGCACATGGGAAATGCCAGCAATCTTCAAACTCTTACAAGCTTGGGGTAATGTAGATTGGCATGAAATGTACCGTGTATTCAATATGGGTATCGGTATGATTTTACTTGTATCTGAAGAAGAAGCAGCTAAAATTCAAGAAGACCTCAAAGCAAAAGGCGAAAAATCCTATATTATTGGTAAAGTTGTTGAAGGCAACCAAACTGTAGAAGTAAAAGGCGGAGTTTTCAATGAATAACCAAATAATTTTAGGTGTATTGGCTTCTGGTCGTGGTAGTGATTTACAATCTATCATTGATGCAATTGAAAATGGTCAGATTAAAACTAAAATAGGTGTTGTGCTCACTGATAAACCAGAAGCAATGGCATTAGAACGCGCTAGAAAAGCAGGTATTCCTGCTGTTTGCGTTGATCGAAAAAAATGTTCTACAAAAGAAGAATTTGAACAAAAACTTGTAGAACAATTAAAAAAATACAATGTAGGTTTAGTTGTTTTAGCTGGATTTATGCGTATTTTAAGCCCTTATTTTGTCAATGAATTTAAAAATTGTATTTTAAATATACACCCATCATTATTACCTTCTTTTGGTGGAGCTCATGCTCATCGTGATGTTTTAGCATATGGCGTGAAAGTATCTGGTTGCACTGTGCATTTTGTAGATGAAGGTATGGACAGTGGCCCTATTATCATGCAAAAAGCAGTACCTGTTTTAGATGATGATACAGAAGAAACTTTATCTGCTAGAGTGCTTGAACAAGAACATATAATATATCCAAAAGTTATTGAATTGTATTTAGCAGGAAAAATACATGTCAATGGTCGTCATGTGACGATTGATGATTGATTTTATATAATCACATTAAGAGGAGGCTTTTATTATGCCTATTAAAAGAGCGTTATTAAGTGTTTCTGACAAAACTGGTATTGTAGAATTTGCACGTAAACTTCATGAAGCTGGTGTAGAAATCATTTCTACTGGTGGAACAATGAAAGCAATTGACGATGCTGGTATACCTGTTACTTATGTTAGTGATGTAACTAAATTCCCTGAAATTATGGATGGTCGTGTAAAAACTTTAAATCCATATATTCATGGTGGTATTTTAGCTGTTCGTGATAATCAAAGTCATGTAGCACAAATGCAAAAATTTAATATTCAACCTATTGATTTAGTTGTTGTAAATTTATATCCATTCCGTGAAACTATAGAAAAACCAAATGTAACTCTTGCTGAAGCAGTAGAAAATATCGATATCGGTGGGCCTGCAATGATTCGTGCTGCTGCAAAAAATTTCAAATTTGTTACAGTTGTAGTAAATCCTAAACATTATGATGAAGTTGCTGAAATGATAGCTAAAGATGGTTGCACTACAGGAAAATTCCGTATGCAATTAGCTCAAGAAGCTTTCTGTCATACATCTCATTATGATGATTGCATTCAAGAATATCTTACAGCTCAGTTAAGCAAATAATATATTTTAGCGCACTTATTGATATGCTAATAATTGGCACTATTTAAGTGCGTTTTCTTTTAATAAGTTTAATAAGGGGGTTATATTTTGGATATTTTAGTTATTGGTAGTGGTGGACGTGAACATACACTTACATGGAAATTAGCTCAAAGTAAACTTGTGGATAAAATTTATGCTGTGCCAGGAAATCCAGGCATGGAAAAAATAGCACAATGTATACCAGGTTCAGTAGAGGATAATGAATTTTTAGTAAAAGTAGCTCAAGAGAAAAAAGTCGATTTAGTAGTGGTAGGACCAGAAGTTCCATTGACAAATGGAATTGTTGATGATATGGCTAAAGTGGGAATTGCTTCTTTTGGACCACAAAAAGCTGCTGCTCAATTAGAAGGTTCTAAATCTTTTTCTAAAAATATTATGAAAAAATATGGCATTCCTACTGCAAAATATGAAGTTTTCACAGATGCAGTGGAAGCTAAAAATTATATAGAAAAAGAAGGCGCACCAATAGTAATTAAAGCAGATGGACTTGCTGCTGGTAAAGGTGTTATTGTTGCAGAAACAAAAGAGCAAGCTTTAGAAGCAATTGATGAAATTATGTGCGATAAAACTTTTGGTAATGCTGGTAATAGCGTAGTTATCGAAGAATTTATGGCTGGCGAAGAAGCTTCTGTATTGGCTTTCACTGATGGTGAAACTATTATCCCTATGATACCATCTCAAGACCATAAAAGAGCGTATGACGGCGATAAGGGGCCGAATACAGGCGGTATGGGAACATATGCACCAGCTCCAGTAATCACAGAAGATTTAATGAAGCAGGTACAAACAAAAATTTTAGAGCCAACTATAAAAGCTATGAAACAAGAAGGTTATGAATACAAAGGTTGTTTGTATGCTGGTTTAATGATAACAGCAGAAGGTCCAAAAGTTGTAGAATTTAATGCTCGTTTTGGTGACCCAGAAACACAAGTTGTATTGCCATTGTTAGAAAGTGATTTAGCTGAAATCATGTTAGCTTGTGCAAATGGTACACTTGCAAATTGTGATATAAAATGGAGCAAAAAAGCTGCTGTTTGTGTAGTTATGAGTGCCGGTGGATATCCTGCTAAATATGAAAAAGGCAATGAAATTCTAGGTTTAGATAAGGCTGAAAATGAAAATGTCTTAGTTTTCCATGCTGGTACAGCTAAAAAAGATGGGAAAATTGTAACAAATGGTGGACGTGTATTAGGTGTAGTGGCTTTAGGTGATGATATAAAAACTGCTGTAGATAAAGTTTATACAGATATAAAACTTATTGATTTTAAAGATGTATATTATAGAAAAGATATCGCACATAGAGCTTTTAACCGTAAATAATTAAAATAGTATATATAAAAAAATAAAGGAATAATAGATTAATATTATTCCTTTATTTTTAATTAATTATTGATTTATTTTTTATTGAGATTAGATTATTTTTTTACTACTTATATGATTTTATTGATGAGAACATAGATACATTTGACAATGAATAGCATTACAAAAAATAATTAAATAGTAAAATATCTGTAAAGCTATTAGTTTAATAATGATAACTTTGAATATTTTGTTAATTAGAAAAATAACATATAGTACTAATAAATAGCCTATTATTATCTATTGTATATTGTGTTCAATGCATTTGTACACTTATGATAAGTCTATATGTTAATATATAGGTGGTGGCAATGGTTATGAAGAAGACCGTTGGAGAAAAAATTAGATCTTTTCGTCAACAAAAAAAATTAACTCAAGAGCAATTAGCGTTAGGAGCTGAAATTAATCCAGTCTTCTTGGGTCATTTGGAACGTAATTTAAAGAGTCCAACAATTACAACATTAGAAAAAATAACAAGAGCTCTAGGAATTACTATGTCTGAATTGTTCTTAGATGTGCCTAACAATGACAGTGAAATCGAGGTTAGACAAGCAAGCATTCAGCATATTAACTATCTCTTAAAAGATTTGTCCAATGAAGAATTGGATAAAATCACAGGTATTTTAAAAGAAATAATTGACTGGAAAAAAATGTAATGACATTTTTAAGTACCTATAATTTTTATTATAGGTACTTTTTTATATTATGTAAAAAATAAATGTAAGAAATACATAAGTGGTTGAGGTTCAGTTATTATAATAGCATATTTTTTATAATTGCAATAGATATTTTTAAGGATTAATTAAGTTTATTGAAGGTTTGCTATTTTAAAGGTATAATATAGATATGCTTTTAATTGTATATGTATGATTTTAAAAAATATCCCATTTCTTCTATCGGGATTATGAATTTTATATAAATTAATTAAGCAAAATCTGCAAATATAATATATTAATTTTATTTTGAATAAAGGAGATATTATTTTGAATTTACAAGAGAAAAATATTTATTGTGGTTTCAGATTGGATAAAATATCCCATATATCTGAAATTTCATCTAATGCATATGAATTTTATCATGAAAAAAGTGGCGCAAAATTATTATTTATAGAAAATAATGATGATAATAAAGTATTTTCTATAACTTTCCGCACTACTCCTACTGATGATACTGGTGTAGCTCATATTGTAGAACATTCCACACTTTGTGGTTCTCGTAAATTTCCTACTAAAGAACCATTTGTGGAATTAGTAAAAGGTTCTTTGAATACTTTTTTAAATGCAATGACATTTCCAGATAAAACTATGTATCCTATAGCTAGCAGAAATGAAAAAGATTTCCGCAATCTTATGGACGTTTATCTTGATGCAGTATTTTATCCAAATATGCGTACAACACCTGAAATCTTAATGCAAGAAGGTTGGCATTATGAAATTGATAATGTAGATGCTCCATTAGCTTATAGTGGTGTAGTTTATAATGAAATGAAAGGTGCATTGTCTTCTCCAGATGGATTATTGGAAAGAAAGATTTTAAATAATCTATATCCTGATACAACATATCAATATGAATCTGGCGGTGATCCTGTAGCTATCCCAGATTTAACACAAGAAATGTTTATTGATTTTCATAGCCGTTATTATCATCCTGCAAATAGTTATATTTATCTTTATGGTGATATGGATATGATGTCAACTTTATCTTTCTTAGATGAAGAATATCTCAGCAATTTTAATAAAATTGAAATCGACTCTCATATTGATGTACAAAAACCATTTACAGCTCGTAAATTGATTAAAGATATTTACCCTATAGCTCCTGGTGAAGCAAAAGAAAATAAAACATTTTTAAGCATGAATTATTCTATTGCAACTTCTTTGGAAAAAGAAAAGATGTTGGCATTTACTGTATTAGAACATGCTTTATTAAAAAGTGAAGCTGCGCCACTTCGCAATGCTTTGATTAAAGCTGGTCTTGGTAGTGATGTAATTTCTTCATTTGATAATGGTATTTTACAGCCAATGTTTAGCATTATCGTCAATGGTTCTGAGGCTAATAAAGTTGATGAATTTACAAAAGTTGTAACTGATACTTTAAATGATATTGTAAAAAATGGCATTGATGATGAATTATTACAGGCTTCTATTAATAGTATGGAATTTAAGCTTCGTGAGGCTGATTTTGGTCAATATCCAAAAGGATTGATTTATAATATTAACCTTATGAATAGCTGGTTATATGATGGTGATGCTACTGTGTATCTCCATTATGAAGAAGCTTTGAAAACTGTAAAACAGTGGGCAAAAGAAGGTAAGTTTGAAGCATTAATTCAAGAATATTTATTGGATAATACTCATAGTCATATTTTGATTTTAGAACCAGATGAAAATGTAATCACTAAACAAGAAAAAGATTTAGCTGATAAATTAGCACAGAAAAAAGCTTCTATGAGTAAAGAAGATATTGAAAAAATTATTGCGGATACTCAAAAATTAAAAGAGCGTCAACGTTCTGTGGATAAACCAGAGGATTTAGAAAAAATTCCATTATTGAAAATTGAAGATATCACTAAACAATGTGATAAATTAATTATTGCTGAAGATGAAATAGCAGATACAAAAGTTTTAAGACATGATATTGATACGAATGGAATTTGTTATTTAAGAATGTTATTTGATATAAGCAATATAGCTTATGAAGATATAAATTATCTATTCTTATTGGAAGAATTCATTGGTAGAACTGCTACAAAAAATTACACATATGAAGCATTGGCTAATGCTGTAAACTTGCATACTGGTGGAATGAGATTTGCTGTAGCTACGTATGATAAAGAGGGCGATGTTGACTCTTATATGCCAAAATTTGTATTTAAAGCTAAAGTTTTGGTAGATAAGATGCCAGAATTGATAAAATTACTACAAGAAATAATTTTCAATAGTTCCTTTACTTCTAAAGAACGTATTAAAGATTTGGCAATGCAATGTCGCAGTGATTTTGAAATGTCAATATTGCGTTCAGGTCATCAATTAGTTCTTGATGAATTGATGGCATATTTTACACCAAAAGAACGCTATGATAATTTTGGTGACTTAAAATTCTATGCATTTATTAAGAATTTCTTAAATGATTTTGATAATGAATTTAATAAAATGCAAACAGCTTTTGCTAAAATTTTACCAATGATATTTAATAAGGCTAATTTATTGACAAGTATTACTGTATCTAAAAATGATTATGAAAAAGTAATATCTGCAATTAAACCTTTATTAGAAGTATTGCCAAATGAAACTTATTCAAAACAAGAAATACCATTTGCAGTAGAAAAGAAAAATGAAGGTTTTATCACATCTTCTCAGGTACAATATGTTGCCAAAGGTGCTAATTTCATACGCTTAGGATATAAATATACAGGAGCTATGAAGGTATTAGAAACTATTATGCGTTATGAATATTTGTGGACTAATATTCGTGTTCTTGGCGGAGCTTATGGTGCATTTGTAAAATTCCGTCGTGATGGCAATATGTATTTTGGTTCTTATCGTGATCCTAATTTAGTAGAAACTTTAAATGTATATGATAAAACAGCAGAGTTTTTACGTAATTTTAATGTCAGTGATAGAGAAATGACAAAATATATTATCGGTACAATTAGTAATATTGATATGCCACTTACTCCTGCATTAAAAGGTGAATTAGCTTCTTCTGCGTATATTGCTGAAATGACAGACGAAATGCGTCAGCAACAGCGTGATGAAATTTTAGCTACAACTCAAGAAGATATTAGAGCTTTAGCCGATTTAGTAGATGCTTGCATGAAGGAAAATGCTATCTGTGTTTTAGGTGGAAGCAATAAAGTAAACGAAGCTAAAGATGTATTTAAAACAGTAACTATTATTTTATAATCTAAAAAAAGAAGGCTCTCATAGTAATATGAGAGCCTTTTTTTATATATTTTCATTAAATTTATATCCTATTCCCCAAATTGTAATAATGTATCCTGGTAAATCTGCTTGAGGTTCAACTTTTTTACGTAGTTTACGGATAAATGCCATTATATTATTATCTGAAAGCAGAAAATCTTCTTCCCAAACAGCTTGATATATTTGTTCTTTATTGACATACTCCCCATGCCTAAAGGCAGGAGATTCTTGGATACAAACGATACTTGCCTACTAAAATAGCAGGTCTTACTATATCT
>OGYK01000132.1_pt1 | contig 61506 bp, 58 predicted proteins | sample 1576501 | NCBI WGS metagenome assembly OGYK01 (sample SAMEA3541530, study PRJEB24748) | human gut metagenome | biome: human gut; feature: human-associated habitat; material: faeces | place: China | collected 2012
GGGCCTTGCATTTTCAGTTACTTCTCTTCGCCGTGGATGATATCGCCGAAGTAGGTGCCGCGGACGATCTCCTCCACGTCCTCTCCCTCGTGTCCCCTGAGGATCTCAAGGAGCTTGCTGTGCGCGGCGACGAGCTCGTCGCCTCTGCCGCTCGTGATCATCGTGCTGACGGTCTCGTAGCGGACGGCGTGCGTCAGCGTGCGCACGACGCGGCTGATCTTGTCGGCCAGCGGATTTTTGCCCATCTGCGAGATCAGGTCGTGGAACTCGTTGTCCACGGCGAAGAAGCGGTCGACCTCGTTGTCACCTCTGTGGACGATCTCTTTCATCTGTTCGAGCATCGCCTCGAGCGCATGGCCATCCTCCTCGTCATACTTCTGGCTGGCAAGGCGCATGATGCCGGCCTCGACCATCTCACGCAGCTCCATCAGATTGTCGAAGGAATCCTGATTCAGGATGATGCCGTAGATCATCGGATCGATCATGCTCTCCTGGAAGCCGCTGCAAACAAAGGTCCCCTCTGAACGCTTGCTCTCCAGCACGCCGAGGTAGGAGAGGATTTTGATGGCCTCACGTACGGAACTGCGGGCAACGCCCATCGACGCGGCCAGCTCCGGCTCGGGCGGGATGCGGTCGCCGGGCTTGAGCTCTTTATTGCGCATGGCGTCTGTCAGGCAGTTGATGACACTCTGCACCACAGACTCTTTTTTCAAATTTTTCACATATCCGGGCGTATCATTCATAATTTTCTCCTTTTATGCCTGACAATATGATTCCTATGTATAACATAATACAAAGTTGAGGTTTCGTCAATGAAAACCGTCTTTCATAAAAGCGGCGGGCGGCAGATGTACCAGTCCGCCGCCCGCTCATTCAGGAAGGAATCAACGGCAAGCTGCCGTTTTTTGCAGGAATTCATATGGGCGCAGGCTGCGCGAGCCGCTTTGCGTCGTTTGCCGCGGCACAGCGCCGCACGGCTTTTTTTACCGGCCGAGGTAGATAGACTGCTTGGCCAGCACGAGCTGGAGCATCAGGTCGTTGCAGGGCGTGGGAATGCCGTGCTCACGGCCGAGGCGGCAGACAGCGCCGGTGATGATACGGATCTCGGTCTCGCGGTGATGCGTGACGTCCTGCACCATGGAGCTGATGGTCTCATCAGTCATGCGAGAGACCTCATAGGCGTGCTCCAGCTCGGCGTCATGGTCGAGCGTGCAGCCGCAGGCGTTCGCCACGACGATGGCCTCTTCTACCAGCATGCGGGCCGCCTCGTGGGCGTACTGGTTGCCGTCGACAAAGCCGTTCTTGGTCTCGAGCAGGGCGCTCATGCCGTTGATGGCGACGTTCGCCAGCAGCTTGTGCCAGATGGCGTTCATCACGTTCTCGTGGACCTGGACCTCAAGACCGGCGGCGCGCAGGCCCTCGGCCATTTCCTCGACCTTGGCCATGGGGGCCTTCAGCGAGCCAAGGTTCGTCACACCGGTACCGGTGTGCTTAACGTGGCCGGGGCCGACGGGCGTGGAGCCGAACGCCGTGTTGCCGATGATGATCTGCTCTTCGGGCACGACCTTGGCGATCTCATCGTAGTTGCCAAGGCCGTTCTGCAGGCAGAGGACCATGGTGTGCTTGTCGATCATCGGCAGCGCATTGCGCACAGCCGCTTCAAGATACTGATAGTGGACGAACACGATCAGAAGATCCACAACGCCGATCTCCTTGGGGTCGGTCGTCGCCATGGCGGGATGGAAGACGACGGTCTCGCCGGTGCCCGTGCCGGGCACGCACTCGTCGACGAGAATGCCGTTTTTCTTGATGGACTCGATGACCGGAGCATAGGTATCCAGCACGCAGACCTCATGCTCGCGGGACAGATAGCTTGCATAGCAGCTGCCGATCGCGCCGCAGCCGACAAATCCGATTTTCATGGTAAATAACCTCCTGTATCAGATAATTCTATGATGAATGTTATTTAACTGGTTTTCTCAGCCCTTGACGAGCGTCTCGGCGATCTCGGTGATGTTCTCGACCGTCACGCCGTTCATGGCGAGCAGGCGCTCATAGGGCGCGGACTGGCCGAACTGGTCCTGAATGCCGACTCTCTTGACGATGCCCTTGCCCATCTCGGCGGCGACCTCGCACACGGCGGAGCCGAGACCGTTGAGGATGTTGTGGTCCTCGACCGTGATGATCTTGCCGACCTCGTTGATCGCGGCAGTCACAGCCTCCACGTCGAGTGGCTTGATGGTGTGCATGTCGAGCACGCGGGCGGAAATGCCCTTGCCCTCGAGCACCTTGGCGGCCTCGATCGCGAGACGGACGGTATCGCCGTTGGCGATGATAACGACGTCCTTGCCATCCTGGATCTGGTGGGCCTTGCCGATGGTGAACTCCACATCCTCGTCGTAGATCTGGGGGATGGCGTCACGGGTGAAGCGCAGATACACGGGGCCGTAAACCTCAGCGGCCTGACGGACGAGCTTGCGGGCGGAGTTGTAGTCCGCGGGCATGATGACGGTCATGTTGGGGATGGTGCGCAGAACGCCCATATCCTCAATGGCCTGATGGGAAGCGCCGTCGTTGGCGGGGGTCACGCCGCCGTGGGAACAGGCGATCTTTACGTTCAGGTTGGGGTAGCAAATCTCCTGGCGGATCATTTCGCACATACGGAGGGAACCGAACACGGCATAGGTAACGACAAAGGGGATCTTGCCGCAGGTGGCAAGGCCCGCGGCAACGCCCGCGCCGTTCTGCTCGGCGATGCCGACGTTGATGTACTGGTCCGGCAGCTCCTTGCGGAATTCGCCGGTCTTGCAGCTCTTGCCGATATCAATATCAACGACCAGAATGTCGGGATTCTCCTTGCCGAGCGCGACGATCTCCTTGCCAAAGCCCTCGCGAGTGGCGATCATTTTTTTCTCACTCATTGCTCTTCCCTCCTCGCTTAATCGATCAGCTGGGCCTTGAGCTCAGCCATGGCCTGCGCGTACTGCTCATCATTCGGGGCAACGCCGTGCCAGCCACACTGGTTTTCCATGAAGGAAACACCCTTGCCCTTGACGGTGTGGGCATACAGGCACTTGGGCTTGCCGTTCTTGGAGGCGTAGCACTTGTCGATGCACGCGACGATCTCTTCCATGCTATGGCCGTCGAGCTCGAGCGTCTCCCAGCCGAAGGCCTTGAACTTTTCGCCCAGGTCACCGTTGGGCATGATCTCGTCGCAGGTGCCGTCGAGCTGCAGGTTGTTGTAGTCGACAAAGACGATCAGGTTGTCGAGGCCGTACTTGTGCGCCGTGTTGGCAGCCTCCCAGATCTCGCCCTCCTGCGCTTCGCCGTCGCCGACGACGCAGAAGACCTTGTAGTCCTTGTGGTCCATCTTGCCCGCCATAGCCATGCCGACCGCGCAGGCGAGGCCCTGACCGAGAGAGCCGGTGGAGATATCAATGCCGGGGCAGCGGTTCATCGAGGGGTGGCCCTGAAGCATCGAGCCCTCCTTGCGCAGGGTGTCGAGCTCAGACTCTGGGAAGAAACCGACGCTTGCCAGGCACGCATACTGAATGGGGCACACATGGCCCTTGGAGAGCACCATGCGGTCGCGGTCCGGCCAGCGGGGATCCTTCGGGTCGATGTTCATGTACTTAAAATAGCAGGCAGTGACAAAGTCCGCCGCGGAAAGCGAGCCGCCCGGATGACCGGACTGCGCCTTGTAGATCATGTCAATGACCTTCATGCGCATCTGCGTGGCGGTGTTTTTCAGTTCCTTGATGGAAATATCCTTCACAAAAATCACCTCATGAATAAGTTTGGTTCTGTGGTTTCTTTATACTATGTCGGACAAATGACAATTACAGTATAGCGCTTTGTCTGACAAAGTCAAGTCCTTTTTAAAATTTTCTTTTTTATGATTTTTTCTCCCGTTTTTCTGCCGTTTTGTACAAAAAAGCTCCGGACATAGCGGTCCGAAGCTTTTTTGCATAGAGAGGTCAACCCACGAACATCAAAGAGAGATCGGGAATATATGTGACGAGGAGGAGCACCGCAAGTTCTGCAAGCAGGCATGGGATGATGCCCTTTGTGATCTCTTCGATCTTGATATCGCCAATGCCGCACGCGACATACAGGTTGACACCGACAGGCGGGGTGAACAGGCCGATGGCCAGGTTCACGATCATTACGGTGCCGAGGTGGATGGGGTCAATGCCCATCTGCAGCGCGACCGGCGCAAACAGCGGCGTGAAGATGTAGAGCGCGGAGGTGGAATCGAGGAAGCAGCCCGCGATCAGCAGCACGATGTTGACGATGATGAAGAAAATGACGGTGCTGCCGCCGGTGATGTTCAGCATGAAGTCCTTGATGGCAAGGTCAAGTCTTGCGCGGGTCAGAACATAGCCGAACAGCGTCGCGCCCATAGTGATGAACATGACGGTGGCGGTAGTGGAACAGGAATCGACGAGGATGTCCTTCATCTTCTTGAAGTCGATCTCATGGTAGATGAACACACCCACGATCAGGCCGTAGAACACGGAGACCGCGGCGGCTTCCGTCGGGGTGAACACGCTGCCGTAGATACCGCCGAGGATGATGACGGGCATCAGAAGGCCCCAGAAGGCGTCCTTGAACGCCTGCAGGCGCTCCTTGCCGCTGGCCTTGGGCAGGACCTTAAGGTCCATCTTGCGGCCCATGAGCATGGCGGCCACGATCAGGCCGAGACCCATCAGAAGGCCGGGTACAACACCGGCGACGAACAGATCCGTGATGGAGGCGTCCGCGATGGAGCCGTACACAACGAAGGTGATGGACGGCGGGATGACGACGCCGATCGCGCCGCCCGCGGCCATCAGCGCGCAGGAAAACGAAGCGGGATAGCCGGCCTTGACGAGCGCCGGGATCATGATGAGGCCCAGAGCCGCGACCGTTGCCGGACCCGAACCGGAAATAGCAGCGAAGAAGCAGGAGACGACCACGCAGACCATCGCCATGCCGCCGCGGATGTGACCGAGGCACTTTTCCGCCAGATTGATGAGGCGGCCGGAGATACCGGCCTTCTCCATCACGTTGCCGGACAGGATGAAAAACGGGATGGCCAGCAGGACAAACTTACTGCTCGCCGAAGAGCACAGACGGGGCAGAACGCTCATGATGGCCTCGAGCGGCTTGCCTGCGCCCTGCACAAGGATCGCGCTCACGCTGGACATACCGAGGCAGACCGCGATAGGTGCGCCGAGCGCCAGCAGCAATACAAAAACACCCAGTAAAACGATACCTACCATTTATTTGTCCTCCTCTGCCTTGAATTCCTTATACATCTGCACCATGGTCTGCAAAAAAGCCATCATGGCAAACGCTGCGCCGACGGGGACAAACGAGCCGTAGATCCACTCGGGCCACTGCATCGTAGCGGTCTCTTGCCCGAGCCGGTATTGGCTGATGACCATCTGAATGCCGAAAATGACGATCAGCAGGCAAAACAGCGCGGAGACCGCATACATCAGCAGCCCGATGATGAGCCGCGCACGAGGGCTGACGTGATCGGTGACAATAGACAGGCCCAGATGCGCCTTGCGGCGGGCGGCAATGGCCGTGCCCATAAAGCTCATCAGAACGAACAGATAGGTGGACATCTCATCCGAGACTGCCATAGAGTGCTTAAACGCAAAACGGGAGACTACATTGACAAAAACCAATATTGCCATAACGGAAACGCAGACGCAGGAAACGAATTTCTCAATTTTCTCAAACATACTCGTCCCTCCTTAGTTGATCCCGAAAGCGGCGCAGGCATCCTCGCCGTAATCAGCCTTTAACTCCGCCGTAAGCTCTGCCACCGCGTCCTTGAATGCCTGAAGCTGTTCCTCGGTCAGAATATCGACCTGCATTCCTTCATCAATAAAGCCCTGGATCAGGGAATCCTCCTCTGCCTCCAGACGGTCACGGCCCCACTCGCAGGACTCCGTGGCGCACTGCTGGAGAAGCTCTTTCGTGTTGTCCTCCAGGTTCTCCCAGACCTTTGTGTTGGCGACGAAGAGGTCGTTTTCGTAGCTGTAGTTCCAGATGGTCATGTACTTCTGGATCTCATCCATCTTGGCAGACTTCGTCACGGAGCAACCATTCTCCTGTCCGTCAATGGTTCTCTGCTGGATCGCGGTAAACACCTCGCTCCAGCTCATGGCGACCGGGCTGGCCCCCAGCGCGTTGAATACACCCATATACACCGCCGAACCGGGAACACGGATCTTGAGATCCTTCAGATCCTCCGGTTTGGTGACCGGATGCTTACTGTTGGTAAGCTGACGGAAGCCATTGTGGAATGAGCCGAGATAAGTGATACCCTTGGCCTCAAGAAGCTCCGCGTAGTATTCGCCGCCGGTTGAGTCGATCACCTCACGGGCCTGCTGATAAGAGGTAAACGACCATGGCAGGGTCGCGACCGAGAGCTTCGGCTCCAGATTTGCGAGCACGCACGTTGCGTAAGCACCCAGATCCGAGCCACCCACGGCGATGTACTCAACACCCTTGGTGCTGTTGCCACCCGCCAGTGTATCGTTTGAGAACACGTCGATCACGATGTTCCCGCCCGAGCGCTCAGACACAAGGTCGGCAAAGTGATGCGCTACCAGCGAGTCGATCTGCGTATCCGTTCCGTTGACTGCCATGGAGAGGTTGATCTTTTGATATTCGCCGCTCTCCCCATCGTTTGTTCCTTTACTGCCACAGCCGGCCAGGCTTGTGATCAGCATGGCCCCTACCAGCGCAGCTATGATTAGTCTCCCATGTTTCATACACAGTTACCTCCAGCGATCGTTAAGTCTTTGTCATTTGTCCTATGTCTGATAAAGATTGAGGTCATTATATCTATCAAAACTACTAAAGTCAAGGTTCAATTCTATTTCTGTCGTTTCAGACAAAAAGGGCAAATTATTTTATTGATTTGGTCAATTCTGTGTTAAAATTGTGTCAATCCGTCATTTTTTTAACGATTTGGCGGAAAGATGTCTTTTTGTTGCAAAATACCATAAAAGCCCCTCCACCTGTGCGGTGAAGAGGCTTTTTCCCTTTTATGAAAATGGCGGTGCGGCCGGTTCGTCTTGCTTTTTCAGCGGAGGGCACACCCTCCCCTGCCGCAGCTTTAGCTCTTCGCTTCTGCCGGAACGGCATCTGGATATTTGATGAGATCGTACATTTTTCCGAATTCACCGAGGTCGCGCGTTCCGGCGAGCTCCATGCCGAGATGCACATACTTGTCGCATTTGGACCTGGCGTCCGTCTCTAAGATCACCGGCACACGGAGGCGGTCGCCCTCGGCAAAGGCGATGTCCATGACCTTTCGCATATAGCCCTGCCCCTGATACTTTTCGCACACGCAGACCATGCCGACGAAGATATAGGGCTTTTTTTCCTTGTCCATGCGCTCCTGGAGCGACTTTCCGCCCTTTTTGATAGCCATGGCGAAACGCATCAGGCGCTTCATGCTCGAATTGTGCAGCATTCCCGTCGCGATCGGCCAAAGGGTCTTGAAGCCGAGCTTTTCCTTGGGCCGCTTGTAGGCGATGTAACCCTCGCCGCGCTTGCTCGTCGTGTGCAGGAAGCCGCCGCGCAGCATCCCGCGCACGTAGGCACAGATGTATTGCGCCGTCGGCTCCTGACCGAAAAAGGCGTAGACCATGCCCGTCTCCTCCCCGTAGTCGTAGTAGCCGAAGGCGTGGCCGATCGCATAGATGGCGCTCTCATTCATGGATTTGACAATCATGCTGTCCGTTCCTTTCTTTTTCCGCGCTTCCCGCTTCAGTTAGAGGAGGCTAACTCAATGACTTTGAAAAAGCTGCCTTGGCAGCCTTGGCGCGAAATGATCTTAATTTGACCCAAACGGTTTTCGGTCACAGTATAGCATCCATATCTTTCATTTGCAAGGCAGTTTTCTGTTTTCGGCATTTTCCATGCATGTCTGCCGCCTTTTTCTTCCCTGCTGTGCGCTGTTTCTTCGTCCGATGCATAGGATAAAGCACCGATATCATGTCTCTATAAATTACTACACGGGGTCCTGCCGCGGGAACGGCTGCTGCCCGTTCGATCCGTATAGCTATGTCACGATCCAGGGGCCGACCGGCCCCACGGGTCCAAAGGGCGATCCCGGCCCGCAGGGGCCCATTGGTCCCCGAGGCGAGCGTGGAGAAAAAGGCGAACAGGGCATCCAAGGCGAGAAAGGCGACACCGGCGAAACGCCGGTCGTCACCGTCGCGTAGGACACCCCACTGAGCTACAAGCTGCACTTCCACACCAGCGAGCAGGAGTTGACGACACCTAATCTATTCGCGCCGTTCACCGAGTACCATGTCGACCTCTCCGCGGCAGACAGCACGCTGAATATTCCGCTCAAGGACCTGATTTTGACCTATCAGCGCGCGTCGGCCAGCGCGCTGCGCATCAGCATCGTGCCGAAGAACACCGCCGCGCCCGTTTTGGTCGACCTGCGCAGAACGACCATCTACGACGGCAGCACGATCGAGACACAGACGCTCAACGGCAGCAGCATTTCCGCAAGCATTGCGATCGACGGCACCGTGTACACAAACTCGCAGGAGACGCACAACATGCGCATCCGCCAGCAGGATCCCGTCACGAAGCTCTGGTCGATGTGTGAGATCAATTCGTTCCTTTCCGCGGGCGGCGCACGCTGCTCCATCCGCATCCAGTGGAGCGAGTACGACGTGGCCTACGCCGCGCCGACGGTGTAACCACACCGATACCATATAAAGACACCGTCCGCGTTCCGGAAAGATATCCGGAATGCGGGCGGTGTTCACTATTCGATCTGAATTGTTTCTCCGTCATACACGCCTTGCAGGCATTCGCCGTTTCCGATGTGGTAGGCATAAAAGTCCTTCTTCGGACGCGCATAGGCCTCCATGATCGCCATGATGACGCCGCCGTGGACGACGAATCCTACGCGAGAGCCGTCCGGCACATTTTTGATCGTCTCCGCAAACGCCTCGCAGCAACGCGTTTTGAAGTCCGTCACGCTCTCACCCTCGGGGATGGGCGTCAGGCACATCGCGTCGACCCACGCCTGATAGGCGGGGTCGCCCGAAAGCTTGTCGGCGGACTTCCCCTCAAAGCGGCCAAAGTCCGTCTCGGCAAGGCCGTCCACGACGGTATAGTGCATCTTCGGAAAAAGAATGTCCGCCGTCTGCCGCGTGCGCAGCATGGGGCTGACAAAAAGCCGATCGACTGAAAGTCCCCGCTTTTGCAGCGCTTTGACCTGCGCGACGCCTGCCTCGCACAGCGGCTCGTCCGTGCGGCCGATGTAGCGGCGGCGGAGATTCCCCGCCGTCGCGCCGTGGCGGATGAAGAAAATGTCGATCACAGCAGCCCTCCGATCCAGACGCCGATCAGGCCGCAGAGCTCGCAGAGCTGCAAAAAGAAGCCCGACGTGTCCCCTGTCACGCCGCCAAACTGTGCCAGCGCAAATCTGCGATACTTGAGCGCGGAAACCACCACAAACGCCGCCGCCATCCCGCCAGCCGTGGGAGACATCCAGACCATCCCCGCCGCGGCAGCGAGGCCGGCAAGCGCAAGCGCGGCTGTCGCCGTGCGGCGCTGGACGCCGCTTGTGAAGGCGCAGAGCATGCCGGACTTTCGCGCATTCGGCAGATTCACCGCGCACAGGCCCGACAGCGCGCGAGAGAGCACAAACAGCGGGCAAATCAGCAAAATATGCCCCGCGGCGAACACCTCGTAGGCAAAGCCCGCGTAGGCGAGCAGGTACACGCCGCCGTAAATGACCGCGAACGCGCCGCAGTTGGCATCCTTCATGATCGCGAGCTTTTTCTCGCACGTCTGGTGCGACGAGAGTGCGTCCACCGTGTCGAGATAACCGTCCATGTGGATGCCGCCTGTCACTAAAATCGGCAGGCACGCCGCGATTGCCGCGAACAGCACGCCGCTCATGCCCGTCGCCTGCGCAAGTACAGCCCACAGCCAGAGCGCCGCGCCGCAGAGAACACCCACCGCGGGGAAAAAGCAGATCGCATAGCGCGTATTTTTTTCGTTCCAATCAAGCTGCGGAACGGGCACCGCGCTGTACGTCGACAGCGCGATCAAAAGCGATTCAAATAATCTCATCGAGGTCTCCCTTTTCGGCAAACGGCGCGCCGTCTTTCATTGCGACCGCCGCCGCGGCGCGGTCGTACAGTCTTTGATTCAGGCCGTTCAGCGCGCGGATGTAAGCCGCCGTCTCGCCGTCGTAGCCGTCGGCGCGCAGGCCTGTGATCGTCACGGCGACGAGCAGACGACAGCGCGAGCACAGCGCTTCGATGTCCGCGTACACGCTTGCTTCATCCCCGCCGCGCTCGAACATCGCGTTTGCCAGCAGATTCGACACATCCTCAAGCAGCACGACGCCGTCCCTTTCGACCGCCGCCGCGCCGACCTGATATGGGCATTCGAGCGTCGTAAATTGCAGGTCCTTTCGCTGCTCGCGGTGCTTTTCGATGCGCTGCAAATTTTCCTCCGAGCAGGGGCGCATCGTGGCGATGTAATAGCGCTCGCCTGTCGTGCGCGCGACGATGCGCTCGGCATAACGGCTCTTGCCGCTGCCGTTTGCACCGGAGATCATGATCAGCGTTCCCATGCGCGTTCCCTTCTCTCAGGGCGTGAACTGGCCGCCCCGGCGAATTTCGTCCAGATAGTCGTCGTTGATGCCCGCCTCGTCAAAGGTCGCCATGTCGTTGATGACAGCGCACGCAGCGTCGAGCACCTGAAAGGCGAGCGGACAGCCGCTCCCCTCGCCCAATCGCATGCCGAGGTCAAACAGCGGGCGCAGGTCCATCGCCTCCATCGCGAGGCGGTAGCCGATCTCAAACGAGGCGTGGCTCGGCACCAGATAGCCGCGCACATTCGGGCACAGCCTGACGGCGCACAGCGCCGCCGCGGCGGAAATGAGGCCGTCGATGACCGCCGGCCGACGTGCCGCCGCCGCGCCCAAAAATGCGCCGCACATCGCCGCGAGGTCAAAGCCGCCGACCTTGGAAAGGACGCCGGCAACGTCGTCCCTGTCCGGCCGATTTACCTCAATGGCGGTGCGGATGACCGCTTTCTTTTTGCGAAAGCTCTCCTCCGTGATACCGCCGCCGCGGCCCGTCACGGCCTCGACGTCCGCTCCCAGCAGCACGGCCAGCACCGCCGAAGAGGTCGTCGTGTTGCCGATGCCCATTTCGCCGACACCGATCACGTCCGCGTCGACCGTCCTTGCGATCTCTGCGCCGGTCAGGATGGCCTGTAAGGTTTGCTCCCGCGTCATCGCGGGGCCGGTGCAGATATTTTGCGTGCCGTAAGCGATCTTGCGGTTCAAAACGGTGCTCTCGTAAATATCGGCATTCACGCCGACATCGCACACGGTCAAGCCGCAGCCAAAGTGCTTTGCCAGCACCGCAGCTCCCGTCTTACCCCGCATCAGGTTGATGGTCTGCTGCTTCGTCACGGACTGCGGCGCGCTGGAAACGCCCTCGGCCACCACGCCGTTGTCCGCGGCGAAGACGAGCATCTGCTTTTTATTGAGCGCATTGTGCACCCGCCCTGTGATCCCCGCAAGCTGGATGGAGATCTCTTCGAGCCGCCCGAGGCTGCCGGGGGGCTTGGCGAGCCGCGCCTGATACTCTTCCGCCGCCGTCATCGCGCCGCGATCGAGCGGCGCGACTGCGCGCACGAGCGCGTCCAATTCCTTCTGCATGGCTCTCCCCTCCTTAAAATTCGACGCCGCGCCGCGCGGCGATCCCCCGTTCAAACGGGTGCTTGCACTTGCGCATCTCCGTCACATAGTCGGCCGCGTCCAGCAAATGCTGCGACGGATCTCGCCCCGTCAGCACGACTTCAAGCGCTTTTGGTCTGCCGCGCAGAAAGTCGATCAGCGTTGCCTCTTCGATCAAGCCGTGGTTGCAGGCGGCGACCGCCTCGTCGAGCACGAACAGATCGACGCCGTCCGCGCTCTTTCGCATTACGTCTTCCAGCAGCGCGGAATAGGCCTTTTGCGCCGCCGCTTTCGTCTGCCCGTCCATCGCCTTGAAAAAGCCGAAGTTCTGCGTGCAGCACGCGACCTCAACATTTTGCAGCGCGCGCAGGACGTTCAGTTCCGACGAGCTGCCGTCCTTCAAAAACTGCGCAAACAGCACGCGCTTTCCAGCGCCCGCCGCGCGGACGCTCAGTCCGACCGCCGCGGTCGTCTTGCCCTTGCCATCACCGAAGTACAGATGAATAAGCCCCTGCATGCTCACACCTCCCGATTCAAAATGCGGTAGATGAGCGGCATATCGAGCCCCGCGCGCACCGCGTCTGCCAGCAGATCATACTGCCGCTCCTTGTAGGCCCTCGCGTCAAAGCTGCCGAGCGATTCAAAGGAAACGCCCTTTTTCGTGCACAGCGCTTTTAAGATCGTGCCGGCGACCTCTTGTTCATCGAAAATACCGTGGACATAGCTGCCGTAGACATTGCCCATGCTGAAGAGCGCGCCGCGCGCTTCTTCGCTGCGGCCCATGTGGATCTCGTAGCCCGCGTAGCGCTTGCCGTTCAGCTCAGAGAGCAGTCCCGCGACGCCGGAGAAGACGCCGTTTGTCTGCGTCTGCACCTTTTCGCCCTGAAATACTGTTTCGAGCGGCAGAAGGCCCATTCCGTCGATCTCCGTCACGCCCGCGGCCTCGACCTGTTCGGGGTCGGAAATGTGCCGTCCCAGCATCTGATAGCCGCCGCAGACGCCGAAAACCAGCGTGCCGCCGCTCGCAGCCTTTTGGATCGACGCCTCCAGCCCGCTCTGGCGGAGCCATTGGAGGTCGGCGATCGTACTCTTCGTACCGGGAATCACGATCATATCCGGCGCGCGCAGGTCCCGCGCCCGCTCCACATAGCGGAGCGAGACATTCTCGTAGCGCTCAAACGGCGAAAAATCCGTAAAGTTCGAAATGCGCGGCAGGCGGATGACCGCAATGTCGATGAGCCGCGGCTCCTTATCCCGCCCGAAGCGTTCGCTCAAGCTATCCTCGTCGTCGATGTCGACATGGAGGTATGGCACAACGCCCGCCACGGGTACGCCGCAAAGCTCCTCAAGCGTTTTGAGCCCCGGTTCCAGAATGGCGCGGTCACCGCGGAATTTGTTGACAACAACGCCCTTGATGCGCCTTCTGTCCTCTTCACTTTGCAGCGCGACCGTGCCGTAGAGCTGGGCGAACACGCCGCCGCGGTCGATGTCGCCCACCAGCAGCACCGGCGCATCCACCATGCGGGCAAGACCCATGTTGACGATGTCGTTTTCCTGTAAATTGATTTCCGCGGGGCTGCCCGCGCCCTCGATGACGATGATGTCGTACTCGCGTGCCAAGCTCTCATAGGCCTCCATCACCGCGGGGATAAAGTCGCGCTTTCTGCGATAGTATTCCATCGCGGGCATATTGCCCTGTACGCGTCCGTTCACGATGACCTGACTGCCGACGTCCGTCGTCGGCTTCAGTAAAATCGGATTCATTCGCACGTCCGGCTCGATGCCCGCGGCCTCGGCCTGCACCACCTGCGCGCGCCCCATCTCGCCGCCATCTTTCGTGATGAACGAGTTGAGCGCCATATTCTGGCTCTTGAACGGGGCAACGCGATAGCCGTCCTGCTTCAAAACGCGGCAGAGCCCCGCGGCCAGCAGACTCTTGCCCGCGTTGGACATCGTCCCCTGGATCATGATAGTTTTTGCCATGCGCTCACTCCTTTCCCACGCTTCTGATTGCCGCGATAAGCTGTTCGTTTTCCTCGTACTGCCGGACCGCGACGCGGTACCAGCCGGATGTCAGGCCCTCGAAATTTGCGCAGTCGCGGATCGCGACGCCGCGCGCTCGCAGCTGTTCCGTCAAGCCCACATCGCCACGGAATAAGATGTAATTCACCTGCGATGGGCACACCCAAAAGCCGAATTTCCTCAGTTTTTCCTCGAGCCACGGGCGCTCCGCGCGGATGATCGCGCGGTTTCTCTCTAAAAGCTCCGCATCGCCCAGCGCAGCGACGCCCGCCGCCTGTGCAAGCGTCGAGACATTCCACGGCGGCACCGCCGCCGACATCTTCCGCAGCAATGCCTCGTCCGCGCTCAGCCCATATCCCAGCCGCAGCCCCGCCATGCCAAAGCTCTTCGTAAAGGCCTTGAGGATAAAAAGCTGCGGGAAGTCAGATAGGGACGGCGTCAGATCAACGCCGCCGTCCGACAGGCTCAAAAAGCACTCGTCGACAAAAAGCGCGATATTTTTCTCGCGGCAGATGCGCAGAATTTCTTCCAGCAAATCGTCCGCAATGAGCCGTCCCGTCGGGTTGTTCGGGTTGCAGAGGAACAGCGCGTCGATCTTTTCGCGCGCAAGGATCGGCAAAAAGTTCTCCCGCAAGTCAAAGCTTTCCTCTTGCTTGAGCGCAAAGCGCACGACCTCGCAGCCTGTCCGCCGCAAGGCAAGCGAATACTCCGAAAACGTCGGTGCGAGCTCCATCGCGCGCTTGGGCCGCACGGCCCCGCAATAGGCATAGATCAGCTCGGACGCGCCATTGCCGCAGAGGACAAAGTTCTTCGGCACCCCCTCATATTCCGAGATCGTCTGTACGAGTGTCCGGCAGTAGGGGTCTGGGTAGCGGTAGAGCTCGGGCAGCGCGCGTTCGATCGCGTCGGTCACGCTTCTCGGCGTGCCGAGCGGACTCACATTCGCCGAAAAGTCGAGCGCAATGCCGCCGTAGATATCTCCGCCGTGGCGGTTTTCCGTTTGATAAAGCATTCTCTTCCCTCACAGCGAAAAAATCAGCAGCCGGACCGCGCAGCCAAGCAGCAGCGCCAGAAGCGTCGTGCCGTACATCAGCCGACAGGCGCGCGGGATATCCTCATGCTCGATCTGCCGCAGTGCATCGCCGATGTACTCCTTTTTGTGCAGCACGCCGTGATACCACGCGTCGCCCGCGAGGCGCACATCCAAAAGTCCCGCGCAGACCGACTCCGTCTGCGCGGAGTTCGGGCTCGCGTGCTTGTAGCGGTCGCGGCGGAATATCTTCCAGCCGTTTTTCACGTCCATGCGCAGAAGTCCGCCCGCCGCGAGCATCAGCAATGCAGAGATGCGCGCAGGCAGATAGTTCGCAATATCATCCGCCTTCGCAGGCATAAGGCCGATGTCCTTATACGGCGGCTCGACGTAGCCGAGCATCGAGTCCATCGTATTCACAGCCTTGTAGAAAAAGCCCAGCGGCGCGCCGCCGATGGCAAGGTACAGCAGCGGTGCGACCACGCCGTCTGACGTGTTCTCCGCCACGGTCTCGACCGCGGCGCGCGTCACGCCCGCATCGTCGAGCGCCGCCGTGTCGCGTCCCACGATCATCGAAACGGCGCGGCGCGCGGATTCGATGCTGCCGTGCTCGAGTTCGTGATACACCTTCATGCTCTCATCCCGCAGCGACTTTGCCGCCAAGATCTGCCAGCACATGACGCTCTCGACCGCGAGGCGCAGCCACGGACTCACCCTGCCGCACAAACACAGAAGCAGCGCGGGCACCGCCGCCGCAAGAAACGAGACGATCCCCCACAGCACCGCGCCCGCCGCGCGCTCGCCGCGCGGCGTTTTGGGGAAAATTCTCCGCAGGACGCACTCCAGCGCGCTGATCGTCTTCCCGATCAGCACGACCGGATGCGGCAGGCTGTGCGGATCGCCCAGAACGCAGTCGATGCCAAAGCCGATGAGAAGCGGCAAAACGAGGCAAATCATGGTTTCTCCTCCGACTGCATCGTGAAGATATACACGGGGTTCTGCCCCGTCATCAGGTGATACGGCCCCGCCTTTTTGCCGCGGGCGATCTGGACAGAGACGGCCGCCGCCTCGGTAAAGGCAAAATCCTTCATGCACGCCGTCAGCTCGGCGATGCTCTCAAGCAAGACGGCCGTCGCCACGATGCGGACGTGCGGATTTTTGGCAAGCAGCATCGACAGAATATCACGCAGGTTGCCCGCGCTGCCGCCAATAAAGACGTGCGTCGGTGCAGGCAGATCGCGGCACGCCTCCGGCGCAGTGCCGGAAACGACCGTCAGGTTCTCCACATGGAACGCCGCTTGATTCTTTTTCAACAGCTCGACCGCGTCGTCTCTGCGCTCAACGGCGTAGACATGACCGTGCTTCGCCTGAAGCGCCATCTCGATGGCGACCGAACCCGTTCCCGCGCCGATATCATAGCAGACGGCGCGCTCGGTCAGGCGGAGCTTCGAGAGCGCGACGGCGCGCACCTCGCTCTTGGTCATCGGCACAACGCCGCCCTCGCCCGCGCCTCGCAAAAACGCCTCGTCCGGCAGTCCGTGCGTCACGATGGCATCGGGATGGTCGTTTTCGATCAGCACTGCGCTCAAGGGCGCAAAGGCCTTACTTTGCAGCTCCTCCGCCGTACCGGTGGTGACGGTCTCGTCCTCGTAGCTTAAACGTTCGCCGACGCTCACCGTCACGGTGCCGAGGCCGTTTTCCGCCAGCGTTCGGCACAGGCCGTTCACGCCATTCTCGCCGCCGACGAGCGCGAAAACGCGCGCGTGCGCGCGCACGTCTGCCGTGATGTCGTGCGCGCGGCCATGCAGGCTGACGACATGAACGTCCTCATAGGACATTTGCAGCTTTGCACAGAGGTAGGAAAGCGAGCTCAGGCCCGGCAGCACGCTGACCTCGCAGTCAGAAAGCAGCGGCAGCAGCTTCCTCGTGCCGCTGAAAAAGCCCGTGTCACCCGACATCACGACCGCGCTTTGCCGGTATTCACAGTGCGCGTGAATGAAATCCGCGATCTCCTGTGGTGCGATGGCGGCATAAGTCTTCTGCCCGCCGCGCGCGGCGGCATCCAGCATGCGTCTCGCGCCGATGAGGCAGTCCGCCTCTTCGATCGCGCGGCGCGCCTCCTGCGTCATCGCATCCCTGCTGCCCGGCCCGATACCGACGATCTTCACACTCTGCGCGAATCGGAAACCAAAGCGGCACTCCAAGCTGTCCAACACCTGCGAAAAGGACTTCCCCTCCCGCTGCTTTGGCCGTCCGATCACGAGCACATTTGCCCCGGCCTTTCGCGCCGCGGCGACCTTGGCGGCAAAGCCGCCCGCCTCGCCGCCGTCCTTCGTCACGAGCCACTTAGCCGACACGGCGCGCAGCATGGCCGTGTCCATCTCCTCGGAAAACGGCCCCTGCATCGCTAAAATGTGCGACGGCTGCACGCCCGTCTCGCGACAGAGCGTGAGCGACGCGTCCAGCGGCAGCACGCGCGCATAGGCTCTATCTGTAAAGCCTTTTACCTTGCTATATGTTTTCAGATCCTTGCTGCCGGTCGTCAGCAGGATATTTCCGTCCGTCTTCGACAGGAACAGCGCTGCTGCTTCCGCATTCAACACGTAAGTAAAGTCAGATACCTTGTCAGACTCCTCGCGCAGAAGGCGCAGATATTCTGTCCCTGTCTCCGCGCAGGCGCGCGCAACGCTCTCGGTGATCGATGCCGCGTAGGGGTGCGTCGCGTCGATCACCAAATCAAATTTCGTGTCGGAGAGCATTTGAATGATCCCGTCCACCGGGATACGCCCCGAGCGCACCGTCACGTTGCCCCCTTCGGGCAGGAGCGTTTCACCGTATTCCGTTGCTACGCAGGCCGTGACGGAGACCGGCTGGGTGCTCAAAAGCTCCACGAGCCGGCGCGCCTCCGTCGTGCCTGCGAAAATGCAGATCTTACACATTTTTGTACCCTCGCGGCGTGATGAGCCGCCCCGCAATTTCCTTCGTTGATACGTTGCCGACGATCACCGTGCAGAACATATCGACCTCTGCCTCTCTAAGCTCCCAGAGCGTCAGGGTGCGCCAGCTTTCCCCCGCGCGGCCGATGTTGCGCGCGATGCCGCAGAGGCGGCTGTCCGGCAGGTCGCGCAACAGGATATCACACGCACGCTTCAAATGTGCGGGCCGCGAACGGCTCGCGGGATTGTAAAGGGCGATGGTCAGGTCGGCCTTTGCCGCGTGCGTCAGGCGCTTTTCGATGGTCTCCCACGGCGTCAGGCGGTCGCTCAGGCTGATGACGGCAAAGTCGTGCGTCAGCGGCGCGCCCAAAAGCGCCGCAGCGCTGCATGCCGCCGTCAGGCCGGGGACGACCTCGATCTCAGGCTCTTCGCTCTCGCCGCGCAGCTCGTACACGAGCGCCGCCATGCCGTAAATACCACTGTCGCCCGAGCAGACCATCGCCGCGGTCTTGTCCGCGCGCGCCAGATCAAGCGCGAGCGCGCAGCGCTTTGCCTCCTGCGTCATGGGCGTTTCATAAAACGCCTTGTCCGGATAGCGCTCCTTCACAAGGTCAACATAAACTCCGTAGCCGACGATGGCGTCGCACGATTGCAGCGCGCGGTCAGCGCGGATCGTCATATCCTCATAGCTGCCGGGGCCGATGCCCACCACGATCACTTTACCCAAAGGAAACCTCCCAATGCTCCGCCGCCACGGCGACGGTCACGCCGTCCACCGCAGTCTTTTTCACCAATAATTTCTCCGAGCCGCGCATCGCCGCGCGCTCGCAGACGTTGCCGACACCCGTCATCTCCTGCACGAAAGGGGAATCCGTAAATTCGCCCGGTACGCTGCGCAATTCCTCTGCCGTGTAAAATACCGTCGGCCAGTTGTGCTTCGCGCAGGCGGCAAGCAGCCCCGCCTCCTGCTGCTTTAAGTCAATGGAATAGACGCCCTTGACCGCGCTTGGATCCAGCTGATGCGCAGAAAGCACCGCCGCAACGGCGGCTTCAACGGTTTCCTGTGCAGTTCCCCTGCGGCAGCCGATGCCGACACGCAATACTCTCGGCGTGAGGCGCAGCGTTTCGGCAAACGGTTCTTTCGTGCAGTATCCGATCACAATTCCCAGCGCGCCCTGCGTTTTTTCCACAATTCCGCCGGGCAATGCACCCTTGATCGGAAAATCGCTCACAAGCGGCACGTCGTGCTCTAAAATCTCCGCCGCGACTTTTTTCGCAAGCGGCATGCTCGAGATGGCGCAGCCGTTTTTCGCCGCCCAGGCGTCGACAGCAAATTTACCGTTCACGTCCGTTGCCGTCGTAATGACCGCTGCTGCGCCGAGCGCCGCGGCAAGGCGGCGCGCCAGATCGTTCGCCCCGCCGATATGACCGGAGAGCAGCGGAATGACAAACTGCATTTTCTCGTCGATGCAGAGCACCGCGGGATCGGTCTTTTTGCTCACAAGATACGGCGCGATCTCACGCACGGCGATACCGCACGCGCCGATGAAGATGAGCGCGTCCATCGACGAAAAGCGCTCGCGGTAGATGTCCTTCGCAAGCGGCAGAAAGCCCGCTTCTTCCAATCGCGGTACCGCGTAGCAGACGGTTTCCGCCTCCGCCAGCACCGCGCGAACGCGCCGCGCTGCCGCGCAGCCGCCGTGGCTGTAGGCAAAAATTGCGATCTTCATGCCTTCCCCTTGCGGTATTCCGTCGTAAAGTCGGGATGGTAGAGCAGCGAGCGCAGATACTCGCCGCCAAGGCAGCCGCCCACCACGATCAACGCCGTCTTTTTCATGCCATTTTCCGTCACCGTCTTATGCAGCGTGCCCACCGTGCAGCGGAAGATCTTCTCCTCCGGCCATGTCGCCTTGTAAACGACAGCCGCGGGCGTTGTCTCTCCATAGCCGCCCGCAAGGAGCTCGCCTTGCAGCTTTTCTGTGAGTGAGGTGCTCAAGAACAGCACCATCGTCGCCTGATGCGCGGCCAAGCTGCGGATGGACTCACGCTCGGGTACCGGCGTGCGGCCCGCCGTGCGCGTGATGATGACCGTCTGGCTCACGTTCGGCAGCGTGTATTCCGCCCGCAGCGCCGCCGCCGCGCCGCAGAACGAGCTGACGCCGGGGCAGACATCAAAGTCGATGCCGCGCTCTGTGAGCGCGTCGAACTGCTCGCGCACCGCGCCGTAAATGCTCGGGTCGCCCGTGTGCAATCGCACGGTGGTCTTTCCCTCGCGCTCCGCCCGCTCGATGAGGGCGATGACCTCTTCAAGCGTCAGCTTCGCGCTGTCGTGAACCTCGCAGCCCGGTTTCGTGAGTGTAAGCAGCTCGGGATTCACCAGCGAACCCGCGTAGATCACCACATCTGCTTCGCCAAGGAGCCTTGCGCCCCGCAGCGTGATGAGATCAGGCGCGCCGCTTCCGGCGCCAACAAAATGTACCACGTTCAGCCCTCCCTGATCTGTTCGAGCAGTTCCTCCGCACCTTCCGTTTCGCAGAGGAAACCGTATTCTTTTGAAAATAAGATTGCGCCGCTCTGGAGTTCGCCGCTCTTATAGCCGAGCATCGTGCCGATGCGCTGTCCCAGACGCACGAGGAAGGCATCCTTCAGCCCCTCTTCGTCCAGGATGCGCAGCGCGTCGTCGCAGGTGGCGCAGTGCAGAATTTCCTCCGTGCGTTCTGCGCGCAGGCCCAGCGCCGCGCTGTGCGAGGCGATGATCTCCATGCGGCAGTCGCCGAATTTCGAGTGCGTGTTCCACATGCCGCCCGCGAGCTTGACGAACTTACCAATGTGCCCGATGAGCAGCGCGCCGTGAAAACCGAATTCCTTGCAGAATTCCAGGCTGTCACCGATGAAGTTCGACGTCAGCACCGCCATCTTCGGGTCAAGCCTGATAAAATCGCGGATGTAGTCTGCGCCGTAGTTGCCGGGCGCAAGGAGGATGTAGTCCGCGCCGTTCTCGCGCCGCTGCCGCAGTTCCACGTGGATGGTGTCAAGCAATGCCTGCTCGCTCATCGGCTCGACGATGCCGGTCGTGCCCAGAATGGAGATGCCGCCCTCAATGCCGAGGCGCGGGTTGAAGGTCTTTTTCGCGAGCGCCTCGCCCTCCGGCGCGGAGATCGTCACGTCAATGCCGCCGTCGTATCCGACGAGCATGCAGACCTCGCGCACGTTCTCTTCGATCATCTGCCGCGGCACAGAGTTGATGGCCGCCTCGCCCACAGGCTGGTCGAGCCCCGGCTTCGTCACGCGGCCGACGCCCTCGCCGCCGTCGATGGTCACGCCGGGCGTGGCCGATTTTTTCACCGCGGCAAAAATGAGCGTACCGCGCGTCACGTCGGGGTCGTCGCCGCTGTCCTTTCGGATGGCGCAGCGCACCTCGTCCGCGGACCGCTGAATGTCCAGCACGTCTAAATTGAGCTCGATGCCTTTCGGCGTTTGCAGGCGGATCGTCTCTTTCTTCCTGTCCGTCAGCAGCATCCACGCCGCGGCCTTAGCCGCCGCGGCGGCGCACGAGCCGGTTGTGTAGCCGAGGCGCAGGCGCTTACCGTCCTTTACGAGATATTCTTCCATCTTTTTACCGCCTGATCTGATAGAGCAGGGCGTTGCAGATGGCCGCGGCCACGTTGCTGCCGCCCTTGCGTCCGCGCGCGACGATGTACGGCGCGCGCGCCTTTTCGATGATGCGCTCCTTGCTCATCTCCACATTCACAAAGCCCACCGGCACGCCGATGATGAGCGCGGGGGCGGCTTTTTCCTCTTCCATCAGCTGCTCTAACGACAGCAGCGCCGTCGGTGCGTTGCCGATGGCGAAGATGCAGGGCTTTTCAAGCGCCGCCGCCTTTTCCATCGAGACGAACGCCCGCGTCACGCCGCGCGATCTCGCCTCCTGCGCGACGTCGGGGTCGGACATGAAGCAGTGCACCTCGCCGCCGAGGCTCGCGAGGATCGTCTTGTTGATGCCCGCCTTTGCCATCTGCGTGTCGGTGACAATGTCGCAGCCGCCTTTCAGCGCGGCGATGCCCTTGCGCACCGCGTGGTCGGAAAACGTCAGATTGTCGGCATAGTCAAAATCTGCCGTCGTGTGGATGACACGCTTGATGACAAGCTCGTTTTCGGGGTCGAGCACGCGGTCCCCCAGCAGCTCCGTGATGATCTCGAAGCTGCGCTGTTCAATTTCCATCGGCTTCATCAGCTCACTCATAGCGGTGTTTCTCCTTTCGGCAGGCTTCAACAAAGCGCACCGCGGCGCTCAGGTTTGCGTAAAAGTGGAAATGCGGATAGCCCGCGTAGAGCGTTTCGCCCGCATACGCGCAGCGCCAGCTTCTTCCGCTCGGCTTTTCCGCGAGGAAGTCCTCGCCCGGATTTTCCGCATCCCAGCGGTGGAACTCGTGCGCGGGGATCTGCTCGCCCGCGGCAAACAGCATCGAATCCCGCTGCGCCGTCAATGTCGCGTAGCCAAAGCGCGTCAGCTTCCCCGCGTCGAAGCAGCTGCCCGATAAAACACCCGCCATCGCATGTCCCGCGATGGACTGCGTCAGGTACATAAAGCCGCCGCACTCGGCGACGCAGGGCAGTCCCCTTTCCACCGTCGCGCGGATAGAAGCGCGTATGGCGGCGTTTGCCTCCAACCGCTCCGCGTAGAGCTCGGGATAGCCGCCGCCGAGGTACAGGCCGTGCAGGTCTTCCGGCAAGCGTTCATCTGACAGCGGGCTGAACGGCACAAGCTCCGCCCCTAAGCGGCGCAGGAGTTCCAGACTGTCTTCATAGTAAAAGCAAAATGCCCTGTCGCGCGCGACGCCGATGCGCACATGCTCGCCCGCCACCGGAATGTCCGGCGGCGTGAATGCAAGCGGCGGCGCGCTCTTCGCGATTTGCAGCAGCGCGTTCAAATCGATCGTCTCCTGCGCCTTAGCGGCGAGACGCTGCATCTTTTCTTTCAGATCATTCACCTCTGCCGCGGTGATGAGGCCAAGGTGACGACTCTCGAGCGAGCAGTCGGGCATTTGCGGCAGAAAGCCGCAGGCGCGCACGCCGAAGCGTTCTTCGATCGCCCGCGCAAGCGTCGGATAGCTCATTGCCGTGCAGCCGTTCAGAATGACACCGCGGATGCGGTTTTCCGGCGCAAAGTGCAGAAATCCGTCGAGCACGGCCAGCACTGACAATCCCGCGCCCTTCGCGTTCAGCACGAGCACGACGGGACTTTCCGTCCGCTGCGCGACCTCAAAGGTGCTCGCGCGCGAGGAATCAAGGCCGATGCCGTCGTAATAGCCCATCACGCCCTCGATGACCGTCACGTCCTTCCCTGCGCCGTTTTGCACGAGGAGGAAGCGCAGCGTGTCGTCGTCAAAAAAGAAGGGGTCCAAATTGCTGCTCTTCGCGCCGATGATCTCGCGGTGGAACATGGGGTCAATGTAATCGGGACCGCACTTCGCCGCGGCGACAGAAACGCCGCCGTCGACAAGCACCTGCAAGATCGCGCAGGTCACCGTCGTCTTGCCGCAGCCGCTGTTCGTTCCGGCAATGAGCAATCTCGGCGCTGCCTTCTGCATGGTCTCCCCTCCTTCTGCAATCTCTATAAAGCGTTTTTACTTGTATGCGCTACGGTACAAATTCCAATGTGCTGAAGCACTCGTCGTACTTCCCGCGCTCCAAGTGATAGAGCTGCGCGATGTAGTCGCTCGTGAAGATCTCCTCCGGCGTGCCGATGCGGTCAATGCGGTCGCCCGCGACGCAGATGACTGTGTCCGAAATGCGCCGCGCCAGATCGAGCTCGTGGAGCGAGAGCAGCACGGCGAGGGCGTTTTCGCGCACCATGCGCTTGAGGACGGAGAGCAGTTCCAGTTTGTAGCGGATGTCCAAAAAGCTCGTCGGCTCGTCGAGCACGATAAGCTGCGGCTGCTGGCACAGGGCCCTTGCGAGCAGAATGCGCTGCCGCTGGCCGTCGCTGACGGCGGAAAACGGCGCGTCGGCGAACGCGAGCGCGTCCACCTGAGAAAGCGACTGCTCGACGATCTTCTTATCTTCGTCCCGCAGGACGCCGAGCCTTCCCGTGTAGGGATAGCGGCCCGAGCTGACCACATCGCGGCAGGTCATGAGCTCCGGTTCGACGCGCGCGGTCATCAAAATCGCCATGCGCCGCGCGACGTCGTTGCGGCTGCGCGAGCGCATCGTCTCGCCATCCAGATACACTGTGCCGGAAAGCTCCGGCAGCTGACCGATGACGGTTTTCAGGATCGTCGACTTGCCCGAGCCGTTCGGCCCGATCAGCGTAACGATCTTTCCCCTCTGCACGCAGAGGGACACATCCTCGATGAGGGACTTGCCGTGGTAGCCGACGGATAAATTCTTTGTCTCCAAATAGCCGCTCATTCCCGCCCCGCCTTTCTGCGCACCATCATGTAGATGACGACCGGCGCGCCGAACACCGCCGTGACCGAGCTGATGCTGACTTCCGTGGGCGCAAAGGCCGTGCGCGCGATGAGATCACACGCAAGGCAGAAGATGCCCCCGCCGAGGAAGCTCGCCGGGATCAGCAAAAGCGGCTCCGCCGTCTTGAAAAGCGCCTTCATCAGGTGCGGCAGCGCGATGCCGACAAACGAGATGGGGCCGGCGAAGGCCGTCACGCAGGCAGATAACACGCTGGAGAGCAGGATGAGCGCCGCGCGGAACGCCTTGATCGGCACGCCCATGTTGCGCGCGTAGACCTCGCCGAGCTGGTAGGCGCGGATCGGCTTGGAGAGGAAAAATGTCAAAATCAGCGCGATCCTGCACACCCAGGCCATCGTCGTCACGTTTTCCCACTTCATGCCGGAAAACGAGCCGTTCGACCAGTTGTGCAGGTTCACGATGTTTGAATCGTCCGCGAACGTGACGAGAAAATCCGTCAGCGCCGAGCAGATGTAGCCGATCATCACACCGCAGACGACGAGAAGGCTCATCTGATTGACCCGCTGCGAGATGAGCAGGATGAGGCCCATCGAGAGCATCGCGCCGATGAACGCAGCGCCGATGAGCAGCGCCGACGATGATCTGACGCCGCGGCTGAGCAGAAAGATCATCACAAGCGAGACTGCGAGCTTCGCCCCCGACGAAATGCCCAGCACGAACGGCCCCGCGATGGGATTGTGGAAAAACGTTTGCAGAAGATACCCCGACACGGACAGCGCACCGCCTAAAATGAGCGCCGACGCCATGCGCGGCAATCTAATTTGCATAATGATCTGCTTTTGCGTCAGGTCATCCCCGCCGCCGAGCAGAATTTGTCCTATCTGAGACGCGGAGAGCTGCACGCTGCCCGCGAATAAATTCCAGATCAAAAAAACAGCCAAAAGGACGAGCAGCAGCAAAAAGCCGCACCACGTCCGTGTTTTCCGCTTCTGCTCCATGTCCGTCCCTCCTGTCTGTTTCAACTTTCCAGTCAAAAATTATTGCAGCTTTGTCAAAAAACGGAGCGGCGTATCCGCCCCGCTCAAAACGGTGTGGAGATCCACGACGAGGTCGCTCAATTCGAGCGATTCCTGATAAAAGTCCTTCGTCAGGCACCAGACGTTTCCGTCCTGCACGGCCTTAAAGTCGCCGAGCAGCGGTTCGAGCGATAAAAGCTCATCGATCGTCGTAAGCCCGCCGTCGATGATGCTGTTGTAGATGAGCACATCCGCGTCGTGCGCGCCGCTGTAAAATGCCTCCATCTGGATGGTGACGGTGGACTGGGCGTTCTCCTCTTCCGTGTTGTCAAAGGAGACGTATTCCCCGCCCGCCATGGCGATGGATTTAGCGACATAGTCCGTCGACTTTCGCACATTGACCGCGCCGTTGCTCGTCACATAGAAGAATGTGACGGTCTTTCCCGTGGGCGCAGCGCCCAGAATGCCTGAAACGCTGTCCATTTTCTCCTCAAACAGCGCCGCGGCCTCGTTCTCCTTGCCGATGAGCGCACCGTAGAGCTTGACCCACTCCATGCGGCCAAACGGCTCGCTCTCGTAGCTGGACATTTCCACGAGCACGGGGATGCCCAGCGTTTCAAACTGCTCGATGACCTCGGGCGAGTGGTAGATCATCGTGTTTTCAAGCACCAGATCGCAGCCCTGCGACAAGATAAGCTCGTAATCAGGCTCGGAGTATTTGCCCGCGTAAAGCATGTCACCCGCGCTCATGGCCTCCTTCGCCTGCTCGATATACCAGTCCGACTCCTTGCGTCCACTGAAGCGGATGCAGTCGACCGCGTCCAGCTGGGCAAAGCTGTCCATCGCCGCGCTGGCGACCAGATAAATTTCATCAAGCGGCTGCTGCAAAACTGTCACGCCCTCCGGCACGCCGCTGGGCACGGCCGCGCCCTCCGCCACGAGCAGGAATTCCTGATCCTGCCCGATGGTAATGCACTTGTACTCGTCACCCGCGTAGGAAACGGAAAACTGCGCGGCGTAGTCAAGCGGCATGGTCTTATCAAACGACAGAGCATCCCACGCGACCGCCGCGTCTTCGCCGTTCGAACCGTCCTGCGCTTTGTCCCCGCAGGCGCAGAGCGTCAGCACGGCCAACAGCGTGAGAAGCGCGCGCGGCAGGCGTCTCATCTGTTCACCTCGGCACTCGAGGCGTCGAACGTCAGCGTGTAGTCGATCTCGTGCGGCGTGCTCATGGCGGTGGTATCGCCGACCACGGCAAGCGGCGTATCCAGCGCGGCGACGGGGATCTCAAACGTCGAGCCGTTTTCGGTCGAGAGCACGTCGCAGCGCTCGCCGTCCACGAGCATATAGTCATAGTGGCTGCTGCTCCAGACGATGGTGGCGGTCATTTTGCCGTCCGCGACCGTCAGCGTACAGGGTGACTGGATGCTCGCCTTGCCGCTGCCGCCCTCAAGCGTCACGGCGATCGTGTAGGTGCCGTCGGCCAGCGTCTCGGCAGGCGCGGCAGCGTCGTCTTCCTTCAAAACGGCGTTCGTCACGGAGACCTTGTGGTCGTACCACTTGCCCTTCGTGCCGATGATGGCGACGTCGAACTCCTCGTCCAGCGCGGGCACGGGGATATCAAAGCCATTGACCTCCTCGCTCAGGCCGTCGGAATAGGTGACGGTGTCGGTCGTGGGCTGCAAGAGCGCCGCGCCGTCCTTCCGCGCGTCCTCCGCCGTGCCGCAGAAGAGGTTCAGAATGCTCTTGGACGGCAGGCTGATGTGGATCGTCATCTGACCGTTTTCAACCGTCAGCGTGCCCTTGCCCTTGCATGCCTCGTTCACGTGGAACATGCTGCTGTCGGTGCTGAAATCCGCGGTGTAAACGCCGTCGGCAAGCGCGGGCTCGGTGTTCGTGTCCTGCGGATCGCCGTCCCCGCTCTTCTGCCCGCAGCCGAAAAGCAGCGTGCAGAGCATCAGCACGGTCAGTATCAGTGTCAGTGTTCTTTTCATTGGGAAGTACCTCCATCTGGAAAAGGCTCCGAAGCGGTGCACAATCGCTTCGAAGCCCCTTTTTGATCCTTTTTATGCGTTCAGGGCGTCAATGGCGGCCTGGGTGTGGGCGATGTACAGCGCCTGGATGTCGGCAATCTCGCCGAGACCCGCGATCTGGCAGTCGACGGTGAAGTCGGCAGCCTCGAACATAGTCTTCCAGGAATCGTCGTCGCTGCCGGCCATGTCGTTGTTGGCGTGGTCACCCGCAACGACCATCAGCGGGCGCAGGATGACGTTGGTGTAGCCCGCGGCCTTGACGGCCTCGATGACGGACTCGCAGGAGGTCTCCTCCGGCTCGCCCTCGACCGTGCCGATGAAGACGTTCTCATAGCCAAGGTTCTGCATCTGGGCGCTCATCTGGCTGTAGCTGACCTTGGCCACGTGTGCGGTGCCGTGGCCCATGAAGACGAACGCGGCGCCAGCTTCCTTGGCAGCCTCGAGAGAGTCAAAGCCGCTTGCCTCGACCGCGGCGGCGGTGATGGCCTTGGCGACAACTTCCTTGTCGGCGTTGATGACGGTCGCGTCGCTGCCGACCTCGCCGAGCAGGGGCTCTGCGATGGAGACAGATTCGAACCGGTCGCGGTACTCGTCGATGGCAGCACACATTTCGTCATACTCCGCGCCGTGCATCAGGTGCGTCGGCTGCACGACGAGGTTCTTGACGCCGTTGGCCACAGCGCGGTCGAGCGCCTGGGTCATGTTGTCGATCTTCTCGCCGTCGCGGGCCTGAATGTGGTTGATAATGATCTGAGCCGTGAAAGCGCGGCGGACGGACCAGTCAGGATAGGCCTCCTGCAGGGCGTCCTCAATGTTCTTGATGTCCTTCACGCGGCTGTCGTTGTAGGACGTGCCGAAGGAGACGACCAGAAGCTCGTTCTCGCCGATGTCATCCTGGTTGCGGGGATCGTCCTTGGACGCATCGCCCGTGTCAAGGCCGAAATACTCGGGGCTCGCTTCCTCACCCTCGACCATGGACTTCTGCTCGTCGGTCAGCGCGTCCCAGGCAGCCTTGGCAGCCTCGCACTGCGCGTCGGTCTCATCGGTGCGCTCCTGAACATAGATCGCGTCAATGAGCGCGGCGACATTGTCGGCCGCGGCCTTGTCGGCGCCCTCCGTGTTCTGCGTGTCGTCGACAGCGTCGTCCTTCTTGCTGCCGCAGGCGGTCAGCACGCCCAGCAGCATTACGGCTGTGAGCAGGATTGCAAGTGCTTTTTTCATGTTTCTCTTTACCTTCTTCTTCAAAAATCGTTCTGAAAGAAATATAAAAGCGGCCATGGTGACCCACAGCCGCTCTCACGATTCCAACCAGCAACACCGCGCCGCGAAAAAATCGCGCCGCGGGTAAACTCGCAGAAATATCAGCCTGTGTGCAGCGGGCTTGAGATTCCCCGCAGAGGCAGGTCTCCTGACTTCGTTCATCGCGGCGCTGCCCTTCCCAGTTTCCCAGTGGCTACGCAGGCCGTTCCCGTACACAGTGACTGCATCGTTCCGGATTCGCACCGGATTCTCTATTCTCCGCCTCGCGGCGGCACCTCTGCGATACAATTTTACATTTTTTCAGACATAGCAGATTATAGCATTCCCCGTCGAATTGTCAATGAGGAAAGCGCGGCGTCCCTTTTACCTTTTGTGTTGATGGTAAAAACTCCGTCGATTTCACCAAAAGCGTGCCCCAGATACCTAATTTCCGAGAGGATACCTATTTTTAGGGTATCCTCTTTCCTTTGCCTGCTGTCTTAAAACCAAGCTTACTGATATTCAGAAGAAAATAAGATTTTGAGGATGGTGTTCCTATGGAAGATTTATTTGACAGGTTCCAAGCCATAACAGGCATTTCCAGAAGAACAGAAGAGAAGGCAACACATAATAGACAATCAGATATATGGCTTCGCCACTTCTGGAATCGCAGCTACGCTAGTAAGAAGGCAGTTGTATGATGACCCTACACTTGTAAAAAACATCTATTTCACAACTGCAAAGGACATAGTAAAAGAGATACAAGGAGCATTCAGCAATATGAAATTTGAAATCTTATCGGCGGTATGGATACAATCACACGATAGTTCTCCGCTGCAAGCAGGCGGATGAGCAGCGGCGAAAACGCGATGATACCGCCCGCGCAGAGGTAGATTGCGTACGGAAGTTTATGCTTCGTTCGCCTCTGAAAAGGTGAAGAAAATGCCTGCTGTCAAGAATGGTTTCAAAATTGAGATTTTTAATGTCCCGACATCGTGATCGTGGAGATGCAGCCCTATTACTTTGCTTTTTAGCTTTCTGTTTGGAATTGCTTTTCAGCCTTCTGCCTGATATAATAATGGCAGCATAACGCGAGAAGCTTATCGATAGGATCGGGTGTATTTATGTGAACGCCAAGACCTGATCGGACAAAGAAAGGGTGGGGAGAATGTTATGTCAGAGATAATGCGGCACATCTGCATTTCGAACATCTACACCCGTGACCGAGTTAGAATGCTTTCTACGATGGGAACGCTTTCATTGCAATTGTGGTCGGAATTCATTGATACTGTTATCTTTTTGAGCTTTGCTTATGGCTGGATACAAATGTTAAGGGAGATATTGATATGGCATTTTTAAATGAAAACGAATGGATACGCCTCAATGAGATCGCATACAATATTTCATTTATCTATACAGTAGAGGAAATGCAGCATGAAATTCTCAACCGATGGCTTCCTTTTTTGATTTCGTATGATAGCGCAATTTTTGCCCGAATCTCTATTGCGGAGAATGGATCCTATCAGTTTCAGGCCCCAGCGGCTTTTCATCTGCCTCAGCAGGCTGTCGATGTCTGGATGCAGGAAAGCCTGAATTCAGATGCTTTTCGCTGGGCGCTGTATACCTGTAAAGGCGGTGCTTTTCGGGAATCTATGCCATCTTCGGATGAACAGGTGAATAGCAGCGGAATCTACCGGAACTTCTATCTGCCCAATCACTTGGCATATTCCGTCGGCCTTTCCATCTCCTTTCGAGAAGAACCGGTCGGCTTATTGAAATTGTACCGGCAAGCTGATAAGCCTCCGTTTAGCGAACGGGATATGTTTGTATTGGAGCAGTTGCACAAGCACTTTGCATACCGTTTAGTATATGAAGCAAAAAAGGGAGACACCCGCTATTTTTACGCAAAAGGATATCATGAAAAGTTGTGCAGCCAGTACGGCTTGACCAGTCGAGAAGGGGAAATGTTAGATTTGGCCGTACACGGGCTGTCCAATGAAGATATCGCTCAAAAAATGAATATCAGTATCCATACGGTAAAAAAACATTTCCACAGCATATATACCAAAATGAATGTGCGTAACCGGGTACAGATGATCCAGAGTCTTCCTGTATCAACCAACAAGATCGATTTTGATGCGCTATAAATAAAACTCAGGAAAAATGTACCGCCTGTATTGGCTAAACTGCATTATCCTTTGGTAGTATATAAAGATTCGTTGGTCTTACATCGGGACACAGAAGGCTTGTCCAAATAATATACAGACTACATAAAATGGAACTGGCGCTGAATTTTAACGCCGGTTCCATTTTGCTATATTTGGGGTACAAAAGTTAGGGGATGCATATGAAACGAAGCGATATTTGGTGGGCAGTTGCTTATGGGTTGTTGGCTGTGTTCACGGTACTCTTTTGCGTCACAGGAGGCTTTGCCAAGGTCAATACAGCGTATCCTTATCTGGCAGGTTTTGCACAATTCGCTGTCTATGCTACGGCGGGTGAGTTGCTCTCCGGACGTCTGTTGGAGGGAACTTGGCAGATCAACCGGGCGACTTGGTTCAAAAGCCTGAGTTGGGGAATAGGAGGCGTCCTTGTCACGCTGGCCTTTACCGTGTTCAGCCAAGGTACCCGGCAAGCCATGGCAGCAGGTCTTCTTCCGGGATATGGAAATGCTCTGGCAGAGGCCTTTTTTACCAGCGTTACCAATAATCTGTTTTTTGCTCCTATTCATTCCGCTCTGATGCGAGTATGTGGAAATTATGCTGAAATCCGCTTTTTGGCGGGGCAGCATATCACTCCACGCCAAGCGGTGGACTCTGTAGATTGGGGAGAATTGATCGATTTTACTCTGTTTAAAACGATTCCTCTCTTTTGGATCCCAGTCAATACCGTGGGATTTCTTCTTCCGCAAGAATATCGTATCGTATTTGCAGCGGTGCTTTCCTTGGCATTTGGAATATTGATGACTGTTCTCAAATTAAGGGAACGGAAGAATCGGAGTAGAAAGGAGTTACCTATATGATTCAAATTTCAGATAACACTCAGCAGATCCAACCCTCCAAGATTCGAAAAATGTTCAATAAGGCGCTGGAGTACGATCATGTAATTAGTTTTACACTGGGAGAGCCGGATTTTACTGCCTCGCCGAACGTAGTGGAGGCTGGGTGCAGGGCCATTCGGGAAGGAAAGACCAAGTATTCAGAAAATGCAGGGCTGCTGGCTCTGCGCCAGGCGATTGCAGAGTATCTCCATCGCACAGAGGGACTCTCTTACGATCCCGCAAGCCAAATTGTGGTGACGCCTGGAGCCATGGGAGCCTTGTTTTTGGCGCTGAAAGTGCTGCTGAATCCTGGGGATGAGGTTATCGTCAACGAACCCTGCTGGACTAATTATGTCCAACAGATCCGGATGTGCGGCGGCGTGCCGGTGTCGGTGAAAACCAACGCACAACGGGGATTTGATTTGGATGTATCCGCTATTGCCGAAGCTGTTACCGATAAGACAAAGGCCATTATTCTAAACAGCCCATGCAACCCCACAGGAGCTGTAGCCAGCACTGAAACGCTGCTCCAACTGGCCGAATTGGCCCAGAAGCAGGACTTGGTGATCTTGGCTGATGAGGTGTATAAGCACATCCTCTTTGATGGAAGGACTTATACAAGCTTTGCTGCTCTGCCCGGAATGAAAGAACGGACCCTGGTTATTGATAGCCTTTCCAAAACCTATGCGATGACCGGTTGGCGTATCGGTTATGCTGCCGGACCGGAAAATGTGATCCGGAATATGGTCAAGCTGCAGGAAAATGTCAGTGCTTGTGCGGCCACTCCCTGCCAGGTCGCGGCTATTGAAGCTTTGGAAGGTCCACAAGACCACTTGAAGTATATGGTGGAGCAGTACCGCCTGCGCCGTGACTATGTGATGAAGCGGATATCCGAGATCCCTGGTTTGTCCTGCCATGCTCCGGCTGGGACTTTCTACGCATTTATTGACATCAGTCAACTGGGTATGCCTTGTGAAGAATTTGCCATGAAACTGCTGGAAGAACGGCAGGTGGTAGTGGTACCCGGTACGGCCTTTGGCGAATTTGGCGAGGGATATATCCGTCTGTCCTATGCGACATCCATGCAGTGCCTGGAGCAGGGGCTGCAGGAGCTGGAGGAGTTTGTCAGATCCCATGAGACTGAGGGGGACCCCGCATGAGTATGATCAACGGCACCCGCTTATATGATCATTTGACCCAACTTGGGCGAATCGGTTTTGTGCCGAAAGAAGGAACCACACGATTGCCGTATACCCCTGCCTATGACGAAGGACGAATCTATGTTCAACAGTGCATGGAACAGGCAGGACTTCAGACATCCGTCGATCCTGTAGGGAATCTGATCGGTACGCTTCCTGGTCAGGGAGAGATCATTTGCATTGGATCCCACATCGATACGGTGCCGGGGGGCGGGATTTACGACGGAACCTATGGTGTGTTGTCCGGAATCGAGTGTGTGCAGCGCCTTAAGGAGTTGGGATATCAAAATCGGCATCCCATCCAGGTGATTGCATTTACCGAGGAGGAAGGCAATGTCATTGGCGGAACTTTTGGAAGTAAGGCATTTACCGGCGGAGAGATCGATGAAGCTATGCGGCCAAATCTGGCCCTCCACGGACTTACAATGGAGCAGGTCGGCGCCTGCCGAAGAGATCTGACCCAATATCAGTGTTACTTGGAGTTACATATTGAGCAGGGCGGGGTATTAGAAGCTGAAAGAATGCAAATAGGCGTGGTTGATGGTATTGTGGGCATCGTGCGCTATCGCATGACGGTTTCCGGCTGTGCCAATCATGCAGGCAGCACACCCATGCATCTGCGGGATGACGCGCTGGTGAAAGCCTGCCGGATCATTACCCAGCTTATGGAACGGACTGAGGCCGCTTCGCCGGATATGGTCTGCACTGTAGGAACCCTTCAGGTGTTCCCAGGAGCGGTCAATGTGATTCCGGGCAAGGTGGAGTTTATTGTGGAACTGCGCAACCCAACGATGGAGCCCATGGATCAGGTCATTGACTCCGTGCTGAAAGAGCACCCGGAGCTGGTAGGCGAAGAATATATTCGCCAGTCGCCTACCCAGTGCAGTTCTAAGCTGATAAAGCTGAGCGAGACACTGTGCCGCAACCGCGGTATCCGTTTTCGCAGAATGTTCAGCGGTGCAGGACACGATCTGATGAATTGGGGAAAAGCGGTTCCCTCCATGCTTCTGTTCATTCCCAGCAAAGACGGGATTAGCCACTCTATCCGAGAATACAGCGCTCCTGAGGACTTGTACCAGGGAGCTGAGCTGCTGATGGAGATGGTTCAGGCTTTGGACCAAGAGGAGGGAAAATTGTGAAGATCAAAATCATCAATCCCAATACGACGCAATCCATGACTGAAAGTATAGAAAATTTAGCACGTCGAGTGGCACGCAGCGACACTCAGGTTTGGGCGGTTACTCCGGCATCCGGGCCGGACAGCATCGAATGTTATGTGGATGAGTATTTGGCTGTTCCGGGGGTCCTGAAAGAAGTGATCCGGGGAGACCGAGAGGAAGGCGCCGATGCATTTATCATCGCCTGCTTTGGTGACCCTGGGCTTCAGGCAGCCAGAGAGGTCACCTCCAAGCCTGTGCTGGGTATCTGTGAGTCGGCCATTGCTGCTGCCAAATTTATAGCGCCGTACTTTTCTATCGTATCGGTGTTGGATCGGTCCCGCAAGGTTACAGAGGATGTGGTGTCCAACTATGGAGCGGAAAAGTTTTGCCGTTCTATCCGATCCACAGGTTTGAGCGTGCTGGAATTTGGCAGGGACCCCAAGAAGGGATTGGAAGCGTTAGCCTATCAGGGAAAGTTAGCCGTGCAGCAGGACGGCGCCGAATGTATTTTGCTGGGGTGCGCTGGTTTCGTGGACTTTGTTGAGGACCTGTCCGCCCAGCTGGGCGTTCCCGTGTTGGATGGGGTAATGCCAGCAGTTAAATTTGCGGAAGCCATGGTAGATATGGGGCTGCGTACCAGCAAGGTGTCTACTTGGGGCTTCCCAGAGCAGAAGAATATCGTAGGCTTTCCCATGTTTACCAAACAAGAATTGATATTTTAGGAGATGACAGTATGCGTACCTTGATTAAAGGAGGCACAATTGTAACCGCAGAACAAGAGTATGTGGGGGATATCCTGGTGGAGGGCGATGTGATCCGCGCAATGGGGACACATTTGGACGAAGCTGCAGATCTTGTGATAGACGCCAAGGGTAAATATGTGTTTCCGGGAGGCGTAGACCAGCACACTCACTTTTCCGCCCTGTGTAATGTCGGCAACCGTGACACCGCCGGATATGAGACGACCGACTCTGCTATTGTAGGCGGCACGACCACCATTGTGGACTTTGCTCCGCAGGATCCGGATCGTGGACTGCTGGATTCCATTGATTATCGAATCAATGTGCGGGCGAAGGATAAGTCTTGTGTGGATTTTGCACTGCATTCCATGGTGACATATATTATGGACAGTATCTTTGATGAGATCGAAGAATTTCCTCGGAGAGGCATTTCCAGCATCAAGATTTTTATGGCCTACAACGGCTCTCCGCTTCATGTAGATGACGGTACTTTCTTCCGTATTCTGGAGAAGAGCCGACAGGTTGGCGCTACGGTATTTGTGCACGCAGAGAATGGAGAGATCCTGAATTTCCTCCGCAGCGAGTGTGTAAAGAAGGGCCAACTGACGCCGCATTACCATTATGTTTCCCGTCCGCCTTTTACTGAGGCGGAGGCGGTGCGCCGGGCTATTTATCTGGCTGGTCAGACCGATACGCCTCTTTATATTGCTCATATGACCTGTCGGGAAGCCATTGCCGAATTACAAAAGGCCAAGGGAACTGGCCAGCGGGTTTCCGGCGAGACTTGCACTCACTATCTGACCACCACTAAGGAAGTTCTGGATAATCCGGATTTCAATGAAGCGGCTAAGTTCGTTTGCTCCCCCGCTTTGCGGGATCGTGAGGACTGCGAGGCTCTTTGGCAAGCATTATCCGACGGACTGCTGACGGCGGTCTCATCCGACCACTGCGGTATAGATGTGGCAGAGCTCAAGCAGGCCGGCAGGAATGATTTTACTCAGATTCCAAACGGTTCCCCCGGCGCCGGCGATCGACTGCATATGGTGTGGACCGAAGGCGTATGCACGGGAAAGCTGACCCGCCAGAAATTTGTAGATGTTATTGCCACTCAGCCGGCAAAAATCAACGGTATCTATCCGAGAAAGGGAACGCTGGCGGTCGGTTCTGACGCAGATGTTGTCATTTTCGATCCCAATTATGAGGGGACAGTTCATCTGGCAGATAATCCTAACGGCGTGGACTACAACCTCTATGAGGGCCGTCGTCAGTCTGGTCGGGTGGAGACGGTTCTGCTGCGAGGCCAGGTTGTAGTGGAGAACGCCAAGTTTGTTGGCCGCTACGGCCAGGGAAAATTCATCCCTGCAAATATGTACGCATCCGGTTACGAAAACCGAAATTAACCAAGTGTGATCCGTAGTTACTCGCGCTGCCAAAACCGAAGATGTTGGGAGCGGTGGGAGGCTGGAAACCGGAGTGCGCAAAACGTTTGGTCTGTTCATGAAAATATACGGTATATCGTATGATCAGTCTTGTTCAAAGCTGATATGCCGTGTCTTGATTTTGCAAGACTTACGTTTTGCGCATCCCTGGACCGAGAAAGTGAGGAGGTGTGATTTGCAGATTCGGATAGGGCCTGTAGTTGCGGAAGCAGAGATTCCATGAAAAAAACCACAGATAATTTATAACAGGAGGCTTGTTATATGGATACTACATATGGAGTGTTGTGTCTCATTCCCCCCATCGTGGCAATCGGATTGGCCCTGTGGACCAAACAGACGATTTTCTCTTTATTCATCGCGGTTTGGTTGGGGTCCACAATGATGAACGGCTTTAACCCTTTGGTTGGTTTTGTCAAAATTATCTCGGACTATATGATCCCCTCTCTCAGCGGAAATGCATCTTTGATCATTTTGGTTACACTCTCCGGCGGTATGATCGCCATGCTCCGTACCACTGGTGCTGCAGAGGCCTTTGCTACCAGGGTGACAAAGGTTATCAATACTGCCAAGAAGGGGCAGATCGTTACTTGCCTAAGCGCTTTCATTTTCAGCTATACGGAGCCCTGCCTCATGCTTGGTACTATCATGCGGCCCGTTACTGACATGGTGCGCATCTCTCGAGCAAAATTGGCTTATATCTTGGATTCCATGGGATGCAATTTAGCTGCGCTTTCTCCCATTAGCAGCTATGGTCCCTTTATCACGGGACTGATTGCCGCAGAGCTGTTGGCAAGCGGCGTTGAGGGCAACGAATGGGGCATCTGGTTGAATATGCTTCCGTTCAATCTGTATGGCGTATTTGCCATGATTTCTGTTTTGATCGTTGCTGCTTTCGGCTTGAACTTTGGCCCTATGTACAAGGAAGAAAAGCGGGCCAGAGAGACCGGAAAGCTGCTGGACGACGGGGTTCAGCCCTTGGTTCCAGAGGTGAAGAATGAACTGCCCGCAGACTATAAGCTTACTATGTGGAACTTTATTATCCCTATTGTTTGCCTGTTTGGTTCTCTCTTTGCCACCATTTTCTGGTCCGGCGATCTGGTAAACAACGGGTTGGTGGGATGCTTCCGCAATGCCAACATTACACTTGCTATTTGCATCGCCTTTATGGGTGGCGCGCTGGGTGCGGGCATCATGGGTGTAAGCACCAAGCTCTTCAGCGTGACCAAGGCGTTCGATACCTTTGTCAACGGTATGGCCGAACTGATCTCGGTTCCCTTTATTCTGGTGTGCGCATGGTCCTTGGGCTCTATCGTCAAGGGTATGGGGACCAGCGAGTTTCTGATCCATATTGTGGAGCATTACCTGACTCCCGGCATGGTTCCGGCTTTGGTATTCCTGTTTGGCGCACTCATTTCGTTTTCGACCGGTTCCTCTTGGGGCGTGTGGTCTATTATGATGCCCATTGCTTTCCCGATGGCCGTCGCCTTTGATATTTCCATTCCGTTTGTTGTTGGCGCCGTGATTGGCGGTGGCCTGTTCGGCGACCAGTGCTCCCCTATCTCCGATACGACTGTGCTCTCTTCTACCGGTGCTTCCTGCAACCATATCGTCCATGTTATGACGCAGATCCCCTACGGAATTACGGTTGGTATTTCGGCTTTCGTGGGATTCCTTTTTGGCGGACTGACCGGACAGTATGTCTTGAGTATTGCGGTTACTGCTGCTATTCTGACAGTGAGCCTGATTACTCTGACTCAGCTTACCAAACGGCGTTACCCTGAGAAGGTACACTAACTGCTTTGCCGTTGGAATAGGAGACATTTATGAAAAAGATTGATACCATTGTGGTGGCCCCGCATTTCTATACGATGGAGGGTGCCGGCGTAGGTTATCATAGTGATGCCGCTATGGCTGTAGACGGAGGCAAAATCTTGAAGGTGGGCAACCGGCCTGAGATTTTAGCGGAATATACAGCTGAGGAAATGATCACCTTGGATCATCATATGGTGCTGCCTGGTTTTATCGACGGCCATATGCATACTGCATGCAATATTATGCGCGGATTGGCCCAAGACACCAACAGTTGGATGATGTTCGGCCTCCAGCCCTTTGACAACGCGGTTAATGACGAGGAACGGGATGTGGGCAGCCGAGTGGCCATTCTGGAGGCCGTCCGGGCAGGCACTACCACACTGGGCGACTATGAATCCAAAATGGAAAATGTGTGTGCTTTCATCGATAAGGTGGGCGCCCGAGGGAATATTGCACAGACGATTCGAGCGGCTAAACGACGGGTTTATCAACCGGGCGAACTCTATGAGTTTGATGATGCCATGGGAGAGGAGAGCCTGAATCGAAACATTGATCTGTATAATAAATGGAACAACAAGGCAGGGGGACGGATTAAGATCCTGTTTGGCCCGCAGGGCGCTGACTTTGTCAGCCCGGAGATGCTGTTGCGTATCCAAAAGGCGGTCAAGGAGCGGGGTACCAAAATCCATATGCATGTGCAGCAAGGAGATCGAGAGACCTATCAGATCGTCCAGCGCTATGGCAAGCGTCCTACAGCTTTTCTGGATGAGTTGGGCTATCTGGATGAATCTCTTATTGCAGTCCATCTTACTGACTGTACAGATGAGGAAGCTGCCCTTATTGCCAAACGAGGTGCCTCAATGATCGTTAATCCGGGTTCGATCGGCATCATTGATGGCATTGTCTGCCCAAGTGTTGTTTTCCAGCAGGCGGGCGGTGTGGTGGCCTTGGGTTCCGATCAGGCTCCGGGCAACAACTGCCATAACATCATCAATGAGATGAAAAATGTTTGCCTCTTCAACAAGATCAAGTATCAGAATCCGGAAGTTATGCCCGCCTGGAAGGCCCTGCGTATGGCCACCATTGAGGGTGCCCAAGCGATTGGCTTGGGCGATACCGTAGGCTCTCTTGAGCCTGGAAAATGCGCGGACTATATTGCTATAGATCTCAGTTGTCCCTCCATGTTGCCGGTGTACACCTACCCAATGCGCAACATGGTACCTAATCTGGTTTACAGTGCCAGGGGATCCGAGGTTTCGCTGGTTGCAGTGGACGGCAAGGTCATAATGCGAGACGGCGCGTTTACCAATGTAGATGAAAAAGAGTACTTGAATGAGATATCTAAGTACCCAGATGACATCGGTCGGCGTGCAGCAGATGAGTTCTTCTCCATTGATGGGACCAATGCTCATTTTATGCGTGAGGATAAGCTGTAAGCGCCTGTTTTGGGGCCTGAGGAAAATCTCCTCAGGCCCTCCCTTTTTATCAAGGTGGAAAGCTGTATGGCGGTCGGATATTGCGCGGTTGAATGGTTCGTCTCCAGCCATACAATTACGAGCGCTTTGTTCAGGCGGACCACTTGGAGTTTTCTTTCGGTGGCGGGGAAGCTAACGTAGCTGTTTCGCTGGCTAACTACGGCCTTGACGCCGCCTACGTCACCAAACTGCCCGCGCATGCCATCGGACAGGCTGCGGTCAACTCTCTGCGCCGCTACGGCGTGGATACCTCTATGATCGTGCATGGAGGCGACCGTATCGGTATCTACTATAATGAGAAAGGCGCGTCTCAGCGCGGTTCCGTTTGCATTTATGACCGGGCGCATTCTGCCATTCAGGAGTCCACTCCCTCCGACTTCGACTGGGATGTGATTTTTAAAGGCGCGGACTGGTTCCTCTTTGCCGGCATCACGCCTGCGCTCGGCCCCAACATGGTGGATGCCTGCCGTGACGCCTGCAAGGCGGCGAAGGCACACGGGGTCAGGATTAGCTGTGATCTCAACTACCGCGGCAAGCTGTGGAGCCGTCAGCAGGCACGGGAGGCCATGACTGATCTGTGTCAGTACGTGGACGTATGCATTTCCAACGAGGAGGATGCCAAGGATGTGTTCGGCATTGAGGCGGAGGCGACCGATATCTATGCCGGCGAGATCAACCGCGAGGGCTACAAGTCCGTTGCAGGACAGCTTGCTGATCGGTTTGGCTTTGAAAAGGTCGCTATCACGCTGCGCGAGTCCCGCTCGGCGTCCGACAACGGTTGGAGCGCCATGCTGTTTGACGCTGTCGGCGATGAATACCATTTCTCCAAAAAATATGACTTGCATATCGTTGACCGCGTGGGTGGCGGCGACAGCTTCGGCGGCGGTCTGATTTACGCACTGCTCGCCGGTAAGGGCAATCAGCGGGCTGTGGAATTTGCCGTGGCGGCCTCCGCGCTCAAGCATACCGTCGAGGGCGATTATAACATGGTTACAGCGGCCGAGATGGAAAAGTTGGCCGACGGCGATGGTTCCGGCCGCATCCAGCGCTGAATTGATTTTTAAAATATTCCCTGAATTTATGAAGTGTCATTGTAAGCTGCTGATCACTTCAAGATAGGGACTCTTGCGATTCTTCACCTTCCTTTCCTGAATACGGCATTGTTCGTTGGTGAAAGGGACTGATACCCTGCCAAAGCGACGAACAATGCCAAGGGAGCGCAATGTTGGCAGACGAATAATAAGACCACGCAGCCCAGCGGGGCCGCGTGGCCAGAGGAAGCGGACGCACGCCAGAGGCGTGCATTCGCTTCCTCTGGCTTTTCTTTGCCCAAATGTGAGAGAGAAGTGAGATGCGCCAGGTAGCAGCAAGAGTGAAGCACCCATGCTTCGGCGTTCGAGTCGCATCAGTTCATAAAATCAACCGGCTGCATCTCGAAAATGTCGCCTGTCGCGGGGAAAAACTGCTTTTTGAAAAAACTGTTTTTAAAACTTTTTGCGGCGAAAAAGATGATAAATATGTGAAAACACCGCGCAAAAGCGCGGTGTTTTCTGTGCTGCATCTTTCATCAACACATTTTGGTATGCCCGACCGGATTCGAACCAGCGGCCTTCAGAGTCGGAGTTATCAGGCCGTCAAGCCACAAACCGTTGTGCTGCAAGGGTTTGGTGGATGTTGCACAAATTTCCGGCATTTTGAAGGAAAGCCTCGGAAGCCTTGCAGGGCAAGACTTCTGAGGTTTTTCGCGATAGTAGTCAAATAGTAGTCTGTGTGCCCCGCAGGTCAAGCGGCTCGGTTCATTTGTGCGACCTTATCGATGAACTCTTTCAAATCCTCAATATAGGTATAGGGCGCATACTCAGAATATATCTCAGGGGAATCCAGAATAACGATCTGCACCCCATCTGCCCTCAGTGCCTCCAGCGTTCCGGGAAGGCAGCGGGCCTCGTTGGGCGTCTTGCAGAGGTAGGCAAGGCAGCCCTGCTGATCAAAGATTTTTGCAACGATGTATATCTTTTTATCGCCCATTGTCAAACGCCTCCAATCTCTTTTGGAAGTCCTGCTCAGTTTTGATCAAACCAGCAATATACTCCTGATAAAGCTTTTTTCCGATTTCCGGGCTTTTGTACTTGTAGACATACTGGTGGCTCCAGAGGTTGAAGTAATAATCTTTGCCACACCATAGCTGCACTTCTATCGGGTATGCCAAATTATCCCGCTGGTAATAAAGATGGATCGCACGATAACCATCATCCACCTGTTTCCCATTCCGCAAATCAACAACTCTGAAATAGTCTGGGAAGCTAACTGGATACTCATCAAAGCGAAGTCGAAAACCAAGCACATCATTAAAGCACTGCTTAAAGCCGCCGTGGTTGGCGAGCGTCTTTTCATATTTTCGCATGATGGAGTCATCGCTTTTGAAGCGAGAACCCATCAAATTCTCCTGAACGAGCGTATCAATGTATCCTGCTCTGTATTTCGCGATATCATCGAGAATCAAGTTGATTGGTGTTGCGCTCAGAGAAATTTGTTTCAGGCTTTGCCCAAGCGTTGAACGATAAGACAGTAAGTCCAGCGTTTCTTTTGGAATAAACAAATCCATATTAAAATACCTCTACTCAATACCTCTTCTATTGTTCACAGTATAGCATGAAATGTCCAAGAGTAAAAGGGATTTTACGCTTTCCCACACGAATTACTATTTTTTGCAAAGAACCCAGCCTTTAGAACAACATAAACCTCCTGCGGTGAATTACATACTGAGAGATCCGCAATATTTCCTACACTATTTTGAAGACGATGAACGATCAGCCCCCCATCTGCCCTCAGCGCCTTCGGCGTTCCGGGAAGGCAGAGGCCCTCGTTGGGCGTCTTGCAGAGGCGACACAACCCCGCCTGAGAAAACCAGGCGGGCTTGTGCTGCTTTGTTTTATGCTTCAGCTCAGGGCGATGGTGCGAACGGCTTCCGCCAGCGTCACCATCTCGCCGCGCGGGACATAGGCGACGCTCTTTCCGTCAACGATGACCAGACATTTGCTGCCGTCGCAGCGGTACAGCGCGATCGTGAGTTCCGGTTCGTCCTCATGATCCAAGTGCAGCGTCAGGCTGATCTCCTGTTGGCCGGTGGCCTTTTCAGAGGTAAACTCCTCTGCGGTCAGTGTCTCCAGCGCGTCCTGCAAATCACCGATCTCGATTTCCGCTTCCCCGCAGAGCCATGTCCGCTCCTTGCCGTCCTTCTGAGCGGTGAGCGTATAGGTCTCGCCGTCCAGCGTAACATCTATGCCGGTCACATCATCAAAGTTGCCGGAGAAGATCTCCTGATGCCGCAGGTCATTGTAGCCGGCTGCCATGAGTGAGCGATAGCTGCTGCCGGAGATCTGGTAAATGATCTTGGAATCGCCCACACGCGCATAGGCGGTAATGTCCGAAGTATCCTCATCCTCCGCATCTGCGGCAGCTTTCTTCTCCGCGGGATCTCTGCTGATATGCAGCACAAAGGTATCGGAGGTTCCGTCGTCCGTGTAGTCCACGCTGACGCTCAGCTCGGAATCGTCCAGACCGTAGGCGGACAGTTCTTCGTCCGTGACCTTGTAGGTCACATAGTCGGTGAGATCCAGATAGCGCAGGACGCTGATATAGGAGTTGACCCGGCTGGTATCCAGCGGCTTTCCGTCTGCGGTAAAGTAGACGTCATCGGCGCAGATACTCTCGCCGTCTTCGTCATAAATCACGCTGTAGTCCTCGCTTCCCGCAAAGCGGATCTGGCTGACCTCATCGAAATACGGCACATCGTCGTTGGCAATCAGGTCTTTCAGCTCTACATCGTATGCGTCCAGCGGATCGCTGGCGGCGAGATACACATTGCCGTCCCCAATGTCCATGTAGCGCTGGGAATCCATGGTGCTGTAATCTCCCAGCTTCACTGTGTAGGTTTTATCATCCGTAGTCAGTGTGATGGTGCAGGTCGGCGCATCTAATCCGTACTGGCCGAGGTCTTCGGCATTTTCAATGGTGAACGCTGCGCTCAACGAGCGAAACGGCTCCAAAAGTGCGTCCATGGCGCTGTCGCTGACGGGAAATTCTGCATCGTCATCGTACTGCCAGCCGTCATCGCCGCGGTGGAAGCTCCATGTTGTTCCGTCCTGCTCCCAGCACAGTGCCGTCACTTTTGCCGATTCAACGGATAAAACCGTTTCACCGCTGGTTTTGATCTCCTCCTTCTTCTCCTCCGCGTACATTGCGGCCAGCGCTGCGAGGCAGACTGCAATGAGAATGCCCAAGAGGATACAAAGTTTTTTAGACCGCTTCATTTTGCTTCCTCCTTCTTGTCAGCACAACGCCCACGCCGATGCCGAGGTAAGCCAGCGGGAACGCGCCGATCATCAGCACCTTAAGCAGCGAAGCCGTCGAGCTGCTGATGGACAGGTAGTCATAGTTCAGCGACTTGCTGCGGATCGCCATGGCCTCGCTCTCGCCGATCATATCCGCCAGTGCGTTCATAACAAGGTCGCCGTTGGCGCCGGAGGACGAGGCGTTATAGGCGTCCTCAAGGAAATAGGACGAGGTGAACCACACCATTTCTCCGCCGCCGCTGGTCTGTATGGACACACCGGTGGCAAAGGGGCCGTCGATGTCGCCGTCCTCGTGATCGTAGGTGGACATGGCGTAGCCCGCCGCCTTGCTGAAGGAGGTTCCTGAGGTGGTCAGCAGCTCCGTTACGGCGCCGCTATAGGGATCCTCCACAGTCAGGCCCAGTGCGATGGGCATGAGAACGGAGTAATTGGCGTCGATAAGAGAATCAGTGATGTCATTGCTGTGCAGCTCCGGCAAAATTGCTGCTGGACCGCTGAAAGCGGAATAGTAGTTGGAGTCGCTCTCGACCACGATCCCCTCCGCCGGCTCCACGCCGTAGTCAGAAAGCAGGCTGTACAGGTTTTCTAAAATTCCGTTCTCGCGGGTAGGCCCGGCAACTACCAGCAGCTTGCCGCCGCCTGCCACATAGTCCGCCAGCAAATTTTGCTCATCCTCTGACAGATCGCTTTCCGGAGCGTAGATCATCAGGCAGTCCGCGTCCTCCGGAATGGTTTCCGTATGGAGAAGGGACAGGCTCTCCGTTTCGATGTTGTCCTTTTCCACCTGCTGGGCAAAGGTGCCGGGGAGGTCGGCCTCGCCGTGGCCCTCCACGAGATAGAGCTTGGGCTGCTCCTCGTTTACCACATAGTCGATAGCCGAGGTGATGGTGCCCTCGCCGTCGAAGGAGGTGGAGTAAGAATACGAGTACATATCCGCAGTCTGAACGTAAATGTCATTGTAGCTGATATAGCGGCTGCGTTCGCCGCTCTCCACGATCAGGCTGTTGTTGGGGACGCTCTCGCTGGTGTACTGCTGGGTAAAAGTGGGATAGACATCTGGGTTCTTTTTCGCCACCTCAATGTGGTCGGACAGACTTTCGTATTTGCTCAGCAGGTTTTCGATCACATCGTTTTCTTCGCCGGATTGAACGACCCAATAGATGGTCACATCCTGCTGAAGATTGTTGACCACGACCTTTGTGTTGCTGGTAATGGAGTAGAGCTTGCTGGAGCTGATGTCATAGTTGGTCATGGACTTCGGCAGCGCCGAGGCGAACACATTCACCGCGACCAAAATCGCCAGTACGATGGCCGTGACGACCAGTGAATAGGAGCCGCCCCGCAGGGCGTTCCGGTTCTGGTCAGAGGGAACGGAGGCCCTTTTGAAAGAAAACTTTTTCATCAGTTATACCTCCGCTTCTCCAAGGACTGCACCGACAAAAACAGGAAAAATCCCATCACGCTGACATAGTAGACGATGGCCGTGAGATCAAATGCGCCGTTGACAAAGCTATTGAACTGGCGGAACAACGAGAGCTTCGTCATGATATCCGGCAGCAGCCCCTCAAAGGCGCTGCTGTTCACAAAGTAGGCGACTGAGAGTGCTGCGATCAGCACAAAGGCCACGCCGTAGGCCAGATTCTCGTTCCGGGTCAGGCCGCGGATCACCACACCCAGCAGCAGCGCGATGACGTACAATGCGATCAAAGATCCCATGGCCGTGGAGGAGGTGTACTCTGCAAGACTCACGCTGTAATAGTTCAGCAAGATCGCCGCGATGCCGATACCGGCGGCGAAGCCCTGATTATCCGTCAAGGAGGAGAGGAACACCCCCACCGCCAGCAGCGCCGCCCCCATCAGGAAAAAGGCAAACAGAGACCCGTAGGAGGTGGGCAGATACACCTCACCGAACCGGGAAAACAGCAGCGGGTAGAGGGAAATGACCGCCAGCGGGATGAGGTACACCACAAGAAGGGCGAGATACTTGCCCAATACCACCTGCGTGGTGGTGATAGGCAGAGAATAGAGCAGCTGATCCGTCCGCTGCCGCCGTTCCTCCGCCAGAGTGCGCATGGTCAGGATCGGAACGATGACCACGAAAATGATGCTGGCAAAGCTGAGCACAAACTCAAAGTTGCTCACCGCCGCCTGCAAATTGTAGAGCACGGAACCAAGTCCCACCACTGCCAGCAGAAACGCGCCGAATACATAGGCAGTCAGTGAGTGGAAATAGTTTCGCAGCTCATGGCGAAAAATTGCGCCCATTAAGCGTTCACCTCCGTTTCATTTGGTTCTTCGATGTATTGCTCAGATTCTTCCGTCTGCCCGCTCTCCGTCAGCTCAAGGAACACATCCTCCAAGCTGGCCTTCCGGACAGACAACTCCAAAAGTGCCCGATCCTCCTTTGCAAAGGCAAAGAAAATGCTGCGGGAAACTGCGTGCATATCCTCGCAGTCCGTTTTGAGGTGCATGGTCACCGCGCCGTCTGCCGCGCTCTCCGCGGGCTCGACCTGCGTGATATGGGGCAGTGCCGAGAGCAGCGCCCGCGCCTTTTCCGCCTCCGCATCTGTTGTGAGCACGATCTCGCCCGCCGAGCGCAGCTGCCGCTCCAGTTCCGCCGGAGTGCCGAGGGCGGTCAGCGTCCCTTTGGAAATGATGAGGATCTTGTCGCAGATGGTCTGCACCTCGGAGAGAATGTGGGAGCTGAAAATGACGGTGTGGCGCTTTCCAAGCTCCTTGACCAGATTTCGGATCTCGATGATCTGAATGGGGTCAAGGCCGACGGTCGGCTCATCCAGAATGATGACCTCCGGCCTGCCGAGCAGCGCCTGCGCAATGCCCACGCGCTGCCGGTAGCCCTTGGAAAGCGTGGAAATTCTGCGGTTTCGAACCGGCTCAATGCCCGTGCGCGCCACGGCATCGGCGATCTGTACCGTCAACTCCGCTCCACGCAGGCCCTTGGCCTCTCCAACAAAGCGCAGGTATTCCAGCGGCGTTTCGTTCAGGTAGAGCGGCGGCTGCTCGGGGAGATAGCCGATGAGCCTTTTGGCCTTTTCCGGCGCATCAAAAATATCGTAGCCGCCGATGCGCACATGACCCTCCGTTGCGGAAAGGCAGCCGGCCATGATATTCATGGTGGTGGACTTCCCCGCTCCATTGGGGCCGAGGAAGCCGTAGATCTGACCGCTTTCGATGGTAACGCTCAGATCGGAGACCGCCAGATGCTCGCCGTATCGCTTGCTCAGGTGTTCAATTTCGATCAAAGGAACACACCCTCCTTCTTTTTCGGATGCCCCCATTGTAGATGCCCAACTTAAAAGCAAGTTAAAAATCCATTTTTGCCGTTTTTTAAGTTGTTTTTGAGTCCGCCGCGTATGATGGAGCCAGCTTGAAGGGAGGTGCTTTTCCATGAAGTTCATCCGCAGGGCCTCGATCCCCGCCTGTTTGCTCGTCTGCTTATTTCTTGTTTTTTGTGCATATTCAAACTTATTTCACAAATCCGCGATAGAATCAGAACAGGAAGAAAATTTGGAACTTACGACGGTTTTCCGATATGAAAACGGAATGGCGATACGCAGAGGCAGCGTTCGTATCCGCTGCCGGCAAACAGAACAGTCCGCCGCGCTGAACGATCGCGGAGAAACATCCTCCTTTCAAGTGCCGAAAGATAACGAGGCAACCTTGATCCTTGCAGGAAGCGACGGCCGGGAGATCAGCCGCATCGCACTGCATTTTACCGCCGCTGCGGTGACAGACGCCTCCACAGATGAAAACGGCGTCGGGCACATCTCCGTCAAAGCCGAGGCAGAGCATCTGACGCTGCTGCTGACGCTGGACGAGAGCGACCGCCTGCGCTGCGGCCTGTACCTGAATGACTTACAATGACAGCAAGGAGGTCGATCATGGACTATTCAGTACCGGAAGTAACGTCGGCAGAGCGGGAATTCTACGGAGAGAACCTGATCCTGCTGGAAGGCGCGATCTCCGAGTTTCTCTCCTGCATGGATATGATCCGCCGCTACGAGGTACAGCTGGGAAACCGCGACCCGGTCGCGTCGTCTCAAACGCGCATCAAAAGCGCGGAGAGTATGCGGCAAAAGCTGCAAAGGCTCGCTTTTCCCATCACGGCGGAAAGCGCGATGAAAAACGTCTTTGACGCTGCGGGCGTCCGTCTGGTCTGTCCGTTCATTCAGGATATCGACCGCACGGCGGAGCTGATCCGCGCCATCCCCGGCGTGCAGATCCAAACGGAAAAGGACTATATCCGCAACCCGAAGCCCAACGGCTATCGAAGCTATCACATGATCCTTTCGATGCCGCTGCGCTTTCTGGGAAATTCCCAAAAAACCGTATGGCTGGAGGTCCAGCTGCGCACCATCGCCATGGACTGCTGGGCCAATATTGAACATCAGCTCAAATATAAGCAGAACATTCCGGATCAGGCGCTGCTGGTACAGGAGCTGAAGCGCTGCGCCGACGAGATCACCTCCACCGATCTTTCCCTGCAAACCATCCGCGATCTGATCGAACACCATGAGGAGGAACTGATATGAGAGTTTTAGTGGCCGATGACGAAGCTGCCATGACCCGCGCGCTGGAGGCGCTGCTCAAGCGGGAGCATTATTCCGTGGATGTGGTCAACAACGGGCAGGACGCGCTGGACTATGGCCTTGCGGAAAATTATGATGCGCTGGTACTGGACATCATGATGCCGAAGCTGGACGGGCTACAGGTTCTGACCGCTCTGCGGGAGCAGGGCGTCGCGACCCCTGTCCTTCTGCTGACGGCAAAAAGCCAGATCGAGGACCGCGTAGCGGGATTGACCGGCGGCGCGGACGATTATCTCCCTAAGCCCTTTGACCCCAGAGAATTCGTGGCGCGGGTGGGTGCGCTGACCCGCCGCGGCGGCGCCTATACCCCAAGCCTTCTCACCGTCGGCAACACAACATTAAACCGTTCTACCTTTGAGCTGGTCGGCGAAAGCGCTTCCGTGCGCCTGAGCAGCAAGGAATTTCAAATGCTGGAGCTGCTGATGCGGCAAAAGGGACGGCTGATCTCCACGGAGCAATTCATGGAGCGCATCTGGGGCTATGACAGCGACGCGGAGCTGAATGTCGTCTGGGCCTATATCTCCTATCTCCGCCGAAAGCTTGAAATGGTGGGGTCCAATGTCCGCATTGCCGCCCGCCGCGGGCAGGGATACTTATTGGAGGAGATCACATGATCCGAACGCTGCGGAAAAAATTCATCGCCATCGCCATGCTGTCGCTGCTGGGGACCATGGCGGTTCTCTGCGCAACCATCGGCATCGGGAATTACTACGTTGCCGCAAGCCGGGCGGACAAGGCCATCGACATCCTATATCAGAACGAGGGCGAGTTCCCGGTGCCGGACGGCAACGCAAGCCCCTCCGCCCACACAGGCTTTCAGGTCACGCCGGAAACACCGTTTGAGACCCGCTATTTCATTGTGCATCTGACGGCGGAGGATGCCGTCAGCACTGTCGATCTTGAACACATTGCCGCGCTGGATCGGCAGACCGTTGTTTCCACGATCGAGCAGATCGTTTCCAAGGGCACGGCCAAGGGCTATGTCGGGCAGTACCGCTTCGGAAGATTTGAAAATGAAGCCGGCGGATATACGCTAATCGTCGTTGACTGCTTCATGCAGCTGCAATCCGCCTATGCAGTGTTCCGCGTGATGGCGGCGGTTTTTGTGCTCTGCGCGGGGATCGTATTCCTTCTGCTGCTGGTACTCTCCAAGCGCGCCACGCGCCCCTTTGCGGAAAACTGGGAGCGGCAGCGGCAATTCGTGACAGACGCCTCCCATGAGCTGAAAACGCCCCTTGCGATCTTGTCCGCCGACCTGGGATTGATCGAAGAAACGGAGGAAAACCGTCTGTGGCTGGAAAGCGGGCAGGAGCAGATCCAGCGCATGGACAGCCTCATCAAAAATCTCGTGGAGCTGGCGCGCAGCGAGGAAGCTCTGCCGCCTTCGGCTGTCGCGGCTGTACCGTTCAGTGAGCTGGCTGAGGGCTGCATCGAAAATTTTCGTCCCCTTGCCGAGTCTGCCGGAAAAGAACTGACGGCGGAGATCTCCCCTGGTCTGTGCATCAGCGGCGTGCCGGACGATATCTCCCGCCTGCTGACGATCCTGTTGGACAATGCTGTGAAATACTGTGACGCGGGTGGAACGATCCATCTTGCGGCCTTTTCTCGGAGAAAAAGCGTGGAGCTGGCGCTCTCCAACCCCTGTGCCGGAATAGATGCCGCGCAGCTGCCCCACTATTTTGACCGCTTTTACCGTGCGGACTCCTCCCGTGCCCGCGCGACCGGCGGGAGCGGCATTGGACTGTCCACCGCCAAGGCCATCGTGACCCGCCATCACGGGCGCATCAGCGCTCGCTGCGAAAGCGGCATCATCACCTTTCAGGTCACGCTGCCGCAAAGCGGCAGGAAGTAAAAAGCACCGGGTGCAAGCAAGAAACCGTTTTTTTGCAGAAGTGCTTGACATTCTGATGCTTTTTTGTTACTATATGTAGCATACTACACGCAGAGGTGAATCCCAGTGATGAAGAACGATGTCGGCTACCTCATCAAGCGCATCAATGATAAGCTGGCGGTGAGAGCCGATGCTGAGCTGAAGCAGTACCATTTAACCATGTCCCAGGGCAGAGTGTTTCTATACCTCAGCAGCCGGGGTGGACAGGCCACACAAAAGGAGATCGAAACCTTTTTGGGTGTCGCTCACCCCACCGTCGTCGGTCTTGTTTCGCGCATGGAGCAAAGCGGCTATGTGACATGCTGGCCCTGCGAGGACGGGCGCAACAAAAATGTCAAGCTGACCGTGCAGGCAGAGGCTCTTGACAAGGATATGCAGCGGAACCGGCTGGAAAGCGAGCAAATGCTTTTATCCCCCCTTTCTCCCGAGGAGCGCGAGCAGCTGCGAAAGCTTCTGATCACCGTTGCGGAACATTTAGCGTAAAAGCCGATAGCCGATTGGCTTTTCTGTCGCTCTTATATGTAGCTTGCTACACACGGATATAAAGGAGGAACAAAATGACAAAAACCTTGCTGGGGAGCCTGCAAGAATACAAGAAAGGCTCCATACTCACCATTCTGCTCTCCGTTCTGGAGGCAGCCTTCGAAATTCTCATCCCGCTTCGCATGGCAGATTTGATCGATCAGGGGATCGACTTGGGGAACATGGCAGCCGTCTGGAAATTTGGCATCGCCATTCTGATTTTTGCCGCGCTGCAATTACTGACAGGCGTTCTTTCCGCACACATTGCGGCAAAAACCTCCGTAGGGTTTTCGGCAAATCTGAGACAGGATATGTATGACAACGTACAGACCTTTTCCTTTTCCAACATTGACAAGTTCTCCACTGCTTCCATCGTCACCCGCCTGACAACCGACGTGACCAATATTCAGAATGCCTATCAAATGCTGATTCGCATGGCAGTGCGCGGCCCTGTCATGCTGGTATTTTCCATGATTGTGTCTTTCCGCATTAACACGACCATTGCACTTATTTTCCTTGCGGTTATTCCCATTATGGCATTGCTGCTGCTTTTGATTATTCGCAAGGTCGGGCCGCTGTTTGGCCGCGTTTTTCGCACCTACGACACGCTCAACAATGTCGTTCAGGAAAATGTCCGCGGTATCCGCGTGGTAAAATCCTTCAATCAGGAGGATCACGAGATCAAAAAGTTCAAAGGCATTTCCCAAAGCATCTATGAGGACTTTGCCGCCGGGGAGCGGCTGCTGGCGTTCAACTCGCCCATTATGCAGTTTTTCATGTACGCCTGCATGATCCTGATTTCATGGATTGGCGCAAAAGCCATTGTCGCAAGCGGAAACAGTGCGGCACTTGGCATGACCACCGGCGATCTGACGGCGCTGTTCTCCTACGCCACGCAGATTTTGATGGCGTTGATGATGCTCTCCATGGTTTTTACCATGATCACCATCTCCCTTGCCTATGCTCACCGCATTGCGGAAGTGCTGGAGGAAAAAACGGATATTGACAACCCGACCGGCGCGGAAATGACCGTCAGGGACGGTTCCATCCGCTTTGAGCAGGTAAGCTTTGCATATGCGGCGAAGGCGGACAAGAAGGTGCTGCGCAACATTGACCTCTCTATCGCCTCCGGGCAGACCGTTGGCATCATCGGCGGCACGGGCTCTTCCAAGTCCAGTCTTGTTCAGTTGATTCCGCGGCTCTATGATGTGAGTTCCGGTCAGTTATTGTTGGGCGGCGTGGATGTGCGTAAATATGATTTGGACGTATTACGCAATGCCGTTGCCATGGTGCTGCAAAAGAACGAACTGTTCTCCGGCACGATCAAAGAAAATCTGCGTTGGGGCAACGAAACTGCCACGGATGAAGAAATCGAGGAAGCCTGCCGTCTGGCCTGTGCAGATGAGTTCATTCAGAGCTTCCCAGACAAGTACGATACCTATATTGAGCAGGGCGGCACCAATGTATCAGGCGGCCAGAAGCAGCGGCTTTGTATCGCCCGCGCTCTGCTGAAAAAACCAAAGGTTCTGATTCTGGACGATTCCACTTCTGCTGTTGATACCAAAACGGATGCTTCCATCCAAAAATCCCTTTCGACCTTCCTCCCTGACACCACCAAGCTCATCATTGCTCAGCGCGTCAGCTCTGTGCAGCACGCCGACTTGATCGTTGTTATGGACGATGGCAAAATCGCAGCGTGCGGAACGCATGATGAATTGCTGAAAACCTGCGATATTTACAGAGAAGTGTATGAATCCCAACAGGAAGGAGACAGCGAACATGAATAAGAAAAACGGACCGGTTTCGGGAGATATGATGCAGAAGCAGCAATTTGACACCAAGACACTGCGGCGGCTGCTTTCCTATATGAAGGACTATAAGGGACAGCTCATTTTTGTGGTGATTTGCATTTTGCTCAGCGCCATTGCGTCTGCTGCTTCGGCGCTGTTCCTGCAATCCCTGATCGACGATTATATCGCGCCGCTGCTCACAAGCTCTGCCCCGGTATTCACACAGCTTTTGAAAGTGCTGGTCGTAATCGGCGCAGTCTATCTGATCGGTGTTCTTGCCACGCTTTTTTATAACCGTGTCATGGTAACCATCGCACAGGGAACGCTGAAAAAGATTCGGGACGAAATGTTTGAAAAAATGCAGCGCCTCCCCATCCGTGCCTTTGATACCCGCACCCACGGCGATATTATGAGCCTTTACACCAACGACACCGATACCCTTCGTCAAATGATCGCGCAGTCCATGGCGCAGCTCATTTCCTCGGTCTTTACCATCGTGGCGGTATTCGTATGTATGCTCTATGTCAGCTTTTATCTGACGCTGGTCGCCGTACTGGTGATGCTGCTCATCTTGCAGCTCGTCAAGAAGATCACCGGGAAGATCGGTGTTTTCTTCGTGATGCAGCAAAAGACGCTTGCGGATGTCAACGGTTATGTGGAGGAAATGGTGAACGGGCAGAAGGTCATTAAGGTTTTCTGCCATGAGGAAACCGCAAAAAAGGAACTTGCCGAAAAGAACCGGGCGTGGGCATCTGCCGCCGCCAGTGCCAATGGCTACGCCAATTCCATAATGCCCATGATGAATGCACTGGGCTATGTGCAGTATGTCATTATTGCGATATTGGGCGGCTATATGGCGATTTCCGGCTTCACTAACATCGGTTTGCAGGGAACAGGAGCGCTGACACTTGGCGCAATCGCTTCTTTCCTGACGCTTTCCCGCAATTTCAACAACCCTATCTCTCAGATTTCCAACCAGTTCAATTCCATTGTCACAGCACTGGCAGGTGCCTCGCGCATCTTTGCTTTCATGGATGAGCAGCCGGAAACAGACGAGGGCTATGTAACGCTGGTGAACGTCGAGGAAGAGAACGGCGAACTGCGGGAAACTGAAAAACATACCGGAATGTGGGCGTGGAAGCATCCGCATCACGATGGAACGCTGACCTATACCAAGCTGGAGGGGCGCGTTGTATTTGACCATGTGGACTTTGGCTATACGCCGGACAAGACCGTTCTGCATGACATTTCTCTTTATGCGGAGCCGGGGCAGAAGATCGCTTTTGTTGGTGCAACGGGCGCGGGCAAGACGACCATTACCAATCTGATCAACCGTTTTTACGATATTGATAACGGCAAGATCCGCTATGATGGCATCAATATCAATAAGATCAGAAAAGCCGACCTGCGCCGCAGCCTGGGCATTGTCTTGCAGGAAGTGAACCTCTTTACCGGAACGGTGATGGAAAATCTGCGCTACGGAAACCCGGACGCCACCGATGAGGAATGTATCGCGGCGGCAAAGCTGGCCAACGCAGACGGCTTTATTCGGATGCTGCCGCAGGGCTACAATACCGTGCTCAAGGGCGACGGCAGCGGTTTGAGCCAAGGGCAGCGGCAGCTCATTTCCATTGCCCGTGCTGCGGTATCTGATCCGCCGGTGATGATTCTGGACGAGGCAACTTCCTCCATTGACACACGAACCGAAGCATTGGTACAGGGAGGTATGGACAAACTGATGAAAGGACGGACGGTGTTTGTCATCGCCCATCGCCTGTCCACGGTACAGAACTCGGACGTGATCATGGTGCTTGACCACGGACACATCATCGAACGAGGCAATCACGAAAAGCTGATTGCTGAAAAGGGTACCTATTATCAGCTTTATACCGGCGCATTTGAGCTGGAATAAAGCAAAAAACTGCTGCAATTTTCATCACGATGCAAGATGAATGTTGCGGCAGTTTTGCTATTTTCTGAGCAGTGGCGTCAAACTGTATTTTTACAGTTTGGGTACTCACTGCAAAGAAAATATGGGGAGTTCAGAGGGGAAAATCCCCTTTGGCGCAGGGTTTCCAATAGGGGCGTGAGCATCCCTGTTGGCACACGATTTTCCATAGGAAAGTCTAGTGTGTTATACCTTTGCTTCCGGCTGACGCGGGAAAGGGGCTGGCTTTGCCATCTGCTGTACGGGCAGATAGCGGTTGGCGGACACTTTTCTGCGTCAGTAGGACAGGCGGATTTTGTGACACCAAGGTGACACAAATGCAGGATTTTTGAGAAGCAAAATCCGACTGGCCGGAGAAGGAAGCAGAGGTATATACAGCCCTCGTCCTGCCGCAGCGACACACTAAAACCACCACGGCAGTTCCAGCCAAAGGTTGTCCATCGCAGTATCTTCCAATGTCTTTGCGCGACTCTTCCGCAGATTGAAATGAATTGCTGAGCCGATCATCGTATGCTCCACATCGTCCGTAAAGCCATAGCGGTACAGCAGATAGGTTTGCTCACGCTCGGAAAGTCTGCCCAAACCTTCGTACAGCTCACGCATGGTTTCTTTGTCCACATAAATCTGTTCCGGAGACTTGACGGTCGGATCAGCAATGGCTTCAACGCGCAGCAGCCGTTCCTCACCGGGAAGGATCTCATCCAACCGGATTTTCTGCAAGGCAAGTCCGTCTGTGGTGCTGGTCATTCTCTGCTCATATTGGGAGAAAACATTCCGTATCAGGTCGGTCATGGTGTTGCGGATGAACGGGGCGGCGTAAGTCAAAAACTTGATGCCCTTACTGCTGTCAAAGAGGGGAATGGCGGTCAGCAGACCGAGGCAGCCTTCCTGTTCCAGATCGCTGGTTTCTGTACTGAGATCGCTCTCTGCCAGATTGGATTTCAAATAAATCTCATTGGCGGTTTTGCGGATGAAACCCAGATTGTTTTTCAGCAGAAGGTCACGAGCCTCTGTGTCCCCTTTCTGCGCCAGCGCACAGAGCTGCTCATTATCCTGTTTCTTCATCGTCCTTTTCCTGTGATGAGGCTTGCTCTAAGGTGGTCTGGAAAAAGCCTGTCAACGCCTGTCCAAGCGTATTCAACGCATCCCGATTGACACCATCCAAGCCAGCTACACTGCCGATAATCAGATCAGATACCTGCTCCGGTGTAATGGTTGGATTTGTCATATCCTTGTCCCTTTGCAACCTCTGTAAACATTCTTTTGGCTTGCTCTGCGGTCATCGACTGCATGGCGGCAAAGTCATTGCCGATTTCCTTTTTCACTTCCTTGACCGCCAGCATAAACTGATTTTCAATGGTGGCAAGGTCAGCTTGATAAACCGATGTTCTCAGATGTGCGATGTCCCGTGCAGCTTGTTCGCCAGCTTCCGTTTTTACCGTTTTCCGCGTCAGGCTGCTGATAGTCGTATATAGCTGGTTCTGTGCAGCATACCCGGCGGCAACCGTATCGTTGAAATACTGCTCCAATATGTAGGTCAAATCAAGAAAACGAGGGCTTTCCAGCAGGTAATTGACTACCTGAGCGTTTGCTTTTCCGGCATAGAGGTTTCTTGCCGCCTGTGCAGATAAGCCAAGCTCGTCAATGGCATAATTCTTTTTATCAGGGACATTGGTTATGCCTAAAAGAAAGTCGGTGGAGACATTAAAAGCTCTGGCAATACGGATGATATTCTCGTCTCCGAGCTTGTCCGTCTTTCCGGTCAGAAACCGGCTGAGTAAGCTGTCTCCGCAGCCGATTTTCAGCGCAAGGTCTGTCTGGGATACTTTATGGTATTTCATCAGATCGGCAATCCGTTCCCGGACAGTACCGGGTAAAAAGGTGTTCGCCATCGCTTATGTCCCCCTTTCCTCTGTCGGCTTTTTGATATATTTTCCGCTTCGGATTCTGGCATCGGCGGGCTTCTCTGCATTTTCCGGGATAATCCAGCGGCTTCCCGCCCGCTGTGCGCCGGTGATGCGCCCCTCATTACAGAGAACGTTCACGCGCCGATGGGAGATGCCCCATTTCTCTGCTGCTTCAAAGGTTGACAGGTATTTCATTCGCATTCGCCCTCCTTCCACAAAACTAACTTTATTATATTCAATAAGTGGAATAATATCAAGGCATATCTTGTGAACATTCGCCGTCCTGTGATTTTTGCATTTTTGCAAAAATTCAGGGCGGCTTTTTCTTTTTTTGCGGAAATGCCGGATTTTCCGGCTCAACCCATTTTTCTCCGTATATTCAGGTGACAAGAGGAAATTGTCAAAAAAATTACGGAGGTATTTGTATGAACCTGTTTGAAAGCGTCAAGGCGGTGGTCACAGTGAGACAAGCTGCCGAACACTACGGTTTGAAGGTCGGGCGCGGCGACATGGCCTGTTGCCCCTTCCACAATGACCGTACACCCAGCATGAAGCTGAATGAGGGTTACTTCTACTGCTTCGGTTGCGGGGCAACTGGTGACGTGATCGACCTTGCGGCAAGGCTGTTCAACCTGAGCAGCTATGATGCGGCGAAGAAGCTGGCGTATGACTTTGGGATTGACCCGGACAAGCCCCCGGCTGCGGCAGCGCTGCGGAAGCCGCTATACCCGCTGGCAAAGGCGTTCCAGAGAGAGGAACTGCATTGTCGGCGGGTATTGTGCGATTATCTGCATCTTCTGGAAAACTGGAAGGTGCAGTACGCACCCGAAACGCCGGAGGATACTCTTGATGACCGTTTTGTGGAAGCCTGCCAGATGCTCGATTATATCGAGGATCTGACAGATATTTTAACCTTTGCGGAGTTGGAGGCTCGTGTGAAAACTGTGGATATGCTTCAAAAGGACGGCATGATCGACCGACTGGAAGAACGCCTGAAACGGACGGCAAAGGAGGTGGATGCCCGTGACGAAACGGAAATCGGCTAATTTAGATGCGCCCATCTGGTTTGACGGCACCAATATCAATGAGGCGCTGTTCTGTGATGAATTTCTGAGCAGCCGGAAAATCATCTTTGCCAACGGCGCGTTTTTCACGCCGGACGGCAGAGTGACCGACGATCTGCCGCTTCGCGGTGAAATCTACGAGGAGCTGAAATGCTGCGCCGTGAACAACATCCCACGGAAAATCACCAACATTCTGGAAGTGATGAAGCTGGCGGCTCATGTGGAGGACTTTGCACCGGAGGCAGATCGAATTCATCTGTCAAACGGCACTTTGAAGCTGGATGGCAGCTTCACTGAGGGTAGACCGAATATCGTGCGGAGCAGACTGCCGGTGGCATACTGTCCTGACGCACCAACTCCTGCCCTCTGGCTTTCTTTTCTGGATGGGCTTTTGTATGCGGAGGACATCCCCACCTTGCAGGAGTTTATTGGTTATTGTCTGATCCCCAGCAACAAAGGGCAGCGCATGATGGTGATGAAGGGAAACGGCGGCGAAGGAAAATCGCAGATCGGCGCTGTACTGGGTGCGCTTCTCGGCAGCAATATGAAGGACGGCAGTATCGGGAAGATTTCTGAAAACCGGTTTGCCCGTGCCGATCTGGAACACATTCTGCTGTGCGTCGATGACGATATGCGGATGGAGGCACTGCGGCAGACCAACTATGTCAAGTCCATCGTGACCGCCCAAGGCAAGATGGATCTGGAACGAAAGGGCAAGCAGAGCTATCAGGGATGGATGTTTGCCCGCCTGCTGGCATTCTCCAACGGCGACCTGCAAGCGTTATATGACCGAAGCGACGGCTTTTACCGCAGACAGCTTGTGCTGACCACCAAGGAAAAGCCTGTTGGACGGGTGGATGACCCTGACCTTGCCGAAAAGATGAAGGCAGAGGCTCAGGGCATTTTCCTGTGGGCGTTTGAGGGCTTGCAGCGACTTGTTGCCAACAACTTCAAATTCACAGAAAGCCAGCGCACACAGGATAACCGGGAGGCGGTCAAACGGGACAACAACAACGTCTTTGATTTTCTGGAATCAGAGGGCTATATCCGGCTGAAAGCAGACTGTACCATCAGCTCTAAAGACTTGTACGAAATTTACCGGATGTGGTGTGAGGAAAACAACCTGACGCCGCTGAAACGCCGGAGCTTCAGCGACAGCGTGATTGCCAGCCAGAGCAAGTACAATCTGGAATACTGCAACAAAATCACGAATGCCGCCGGTCGGCGGGTCTGGGGCTTCTTCGGGATTGAAGTGGTTGCCAGACCCAATATAAACGGTTTTTCCGATGTTTCGGAGCGTACGTACGTACCGGAGGAATGGCAGGATTGATTTTGCCGCCGCGCCGTGTACGTATGTACGCAGCGTTTTGCCCCAAACGCCACTATATAGGAAAAACGCTGACCGGCAGAGCCTATATTTCCGGTTGGAAATCAAGCCAAGTGAAATTTGTAAATTATTTGACTGTTGGCAGAAATCTTTTCACGGAATCGTGCTTCTCGGAACAGGAAAGCGAGTGCGCTGAAATGGGGGGAATCACACGGTTTGAAGCCAAGTCACACGGAATTGAAAAGCCGGTAGGTGTCACTTGCGAACAGGACACCACACCGGCAATTTTGAACGGATTTTATCGCAACAGAATATTTTATCAGACAGCGAAGTGGGTGCGTTGGAGAGCGTACCTGCTTCGCTGTTTCATGATCTGAATTATGGGAGGATTTGAATATGAGTGTACGCAACGAAATCAAGGCGCAGATTATCCGCGCCGGTTTTACCATGCAGGAGGTTGTTGAACTTCTGCATGATGAATATGGTTGGTCGGACAGTGTTTCCAACCTGTCTGCCAAACTGCAAAGGGAGAGCATCCGCTACAAAGAGGTCGTGGAGTTGGCTGATGTGCTGGGTTATGACCTTGTATGGCAGAAACGGAGGGAGAGATAAATGAGCAAGCCGCAGTTTGCAATTCTCCGCTTTGCTAAGTACAAAGGGCCGGAGATTTCCAATATTGAGGCGCACAACGAGCGCACCAAGGAAAAATACGCCAGCAATCCAGACATCGACAAGAGCCGCAGCCACTTGAATTTTCACCTGATTACGCCGGAACAAAAATACCGGGCAGAGGCAGAGCGACAGATCAAGGAGGTCGGTTGCCGCACCCGCTCGGACAGCGTGCGCGTGGTGGAGGCACTTGTAACCGCAACGCCAGAGTTCTTCAAGGGGAAGAAGAAAAACGAGATCAAAGCCTATTTTCAGGAGGCGCTGGACTTCATTCGGGAACACCAAGACCCGAAAACCATCATATCCGCCGTGGTGCATATGGACGAAAAAACGCCCCATATGCACCTTTCTTTTGTCCCGCTGACAGAGGACGGACGGCTCAGCGCCAAGGAAATCGTAGGCAACAAGAAGAAGCTGACGCAGTGGCAGGACAGGTTCTGGGAGCACATGGTCAGAAAATATCCCGATCTGGAGCGCGGCGAGAGTGCCAGTGAAACCGGACACGACCATATCCCACCGCGGGTATTCAAGGAAATGACTCGCCTGACCAAGCAGAAGACCAAGCTGGAAGAATTGCTTTCAGGCGTCAATGCGTTCAATGCCAAAGGAAAAGCAGCAGAAATCGGCGCTTTTTTGGACAAGTATATTCCTGCTGTGGAGCAGATGCACACGACACTGAAAAAGTACAATGCGGCGTTCACGGTCACAACTGCCGAAAATAAAAAGCTGAAAAAGAAAACGGAGCAGTTGGAGCAGTCGCTGGACAAAGCCACGCAGGAAAGCACCTTGAAAAAGCTGGCTGACGCCAAGCTGCATCGGGATTATGAGGATGCCGTTGCCGTGCTGGATCGTATTCCGCAGGAAGTGCTGGCGGCATATACGCACAGAGCGGAGAAAGAGAGGGAGACTGCCTATGGTAGATGAATGGAGCGGCTTTGCCGCTTTGCTGGCAAATTTGATTGAAAAGTATGCCGTGGTTCTGAATCTTGACGCGCTGCCCGATCTCGTCATAGAGGAAGCTGTGTCTGAAAAAGGTGATACCGATAAGGATATTCATGAAAACGATATTGAACCCGTGAAAGCGGCATGATATAATTATCATGAAATAAGTGTCCAAACCGCCATTGCAGGAGCAAAAGCTCCTGTAATGGCAGAAAACGAGGTGAAGTAACCATGGAACGCTGGGAGAATGAGCAGAACAATTCTGAAATGATGATTTATACCACAGAGGATGGCTTGACAAAGATCGAAACGACCTTCGATGGCGATACGGTTTGGCTGTCCATTGACCAGATGGCGGAGCTGTTTCAGCGTGACAAATCTACCATTTCCAGACATATCAAGAACATTTTCACTGAGGGCGAATTGAAGCGGGAAGCAGTTGTTGCAAATTTTGCAACAACTGCCGCTGACGGCAAAACCTATCAGGTGGATTACTATAATCTCGATGTCATCATTTCCGTCGGCTACCGTGTGAAATCCCAGCGCGGTGTGCAGTTTCGTATTTGGGCAACGGGGATTTTGAGGAAGTATATGCGAAAAGGCTTTGCGCTGGACGATGAGCGCCTGAAAAATCTGGGCGGCGGTGGCTACTTCAAGGAGCTGCTGGAGCGTATCCGCGACATCCGCGCTTCCGAAAAGGTGTTTTACCGTCAGGTACTTGAAATCTAAGCCACCAGCATTGATTATGACCCCAAGGCGGAAATCTCCGTTCAGTTTTTCAGAAAAATCCAGAACAAAATCCACTATGCCATTCATGGGCAGACGACGGCAGAGGTGGTTTACACACGTGCCGACGCAGAGAAAGAATTTATGGGCTTGACTACTTTTTCGGGCAGCCAGCCCACGCTGAAAGAGGCGGTAGTTGCCAAGAACTATCTGAGCGAGAAAGAGCTTCGGGCGATGGGACAGCTTGTGTCCGGCTATCTGGATTTTGCGGAACGTCAGGCGGAACGGGAACAGGCTATGACCATGCAGAACGCCGCCGCGCGGATATGACGCGCCGTCTGAATGACCTCTATGACCAGATTTATAAGGCGGAGGATCTGCTGCAAGAGGGCCTGATGAAAAAGGCAACTCTGGAAAGCGAGCAGATGTCTGTGCAATCTATGATCGG
>OGYK01000135.1_pt1 | contig 60916 bp, 45 predicted proteins | sample 1576501 | NCBI WGS metagenome assembly OGYK01 (sample SAMEA3541530, study PRJEB24748) | human gut metagenome | biome: human gut; feature: human-associated habitat; material: faeces | place: China | collected 2012
GCCATTACAAAAGGTGTGCAGAAGAATCGTGGGTGTTATGTGACGTTGAAGCATTTCTGCTGCAATAATCAGGAGGATAATCGCAATAAGACCAATGTGAATGTCAATGAACGAGCGCTTAGAGAAATCTATCTGAAGGGTTTCGAGATTGCGGTAAAGGAAGCGGGTCCGGGAGCCATTATGAGCAGTTATAACAAAGTAAATGGTAAATATGTCAATAACAGTTACCGACTTCTGACACAGGTGCTTCGAAATGAATGGGGATTTGATGGTTTTGTAATGACGGACTGGTTTGCAACCGGGCGTAAATATGGAAATTCGGCACATGCGATTGCATCCGGGAATGATCTGATTATGCCGGGAAGTGCAGGTGCGGTGGATGAGATTGTGAAAGCGGTGTCCAAGGGAGTGATGTAAAAAGAAGTGCAGCGAATGTATTGCGTGGAGTGTTATCCAGCAGGATATATCAGGGATTTACAAGAATGTATATGAAAAAGTAAAAAGGTGAGAAGTAAGCGTGAGACTAGATAAGAAAAAAATGATTGCTGCCACAATTGTGGCATGCACAACACTTTTCATAGCAATAGGAATACATGAAAAAAAAGATACACGAAAACAATTAAAATTTGGGGCTACTTATATGACAATGAATAATCCATATTTTGTTAATATGGATGAAAATATTGAAGAGTCAGTGCAGGCAAAGGGGGATATCTTAATTACAAGAGATCCCCTGCAGGATCAGAAAAAACAAAATGAACAGATAAAAGATATGATAAATGAAGGGATTGATGTACTTTTTCTGCAACCTGTAGATCGAAATAAAGTTCGGCCTGCACTTGAACTATGTAAAAAAAAGCATATACCTGTATTTGTTATTGATTCTGAAGTGTCGGATACAGAAGCGGTTGTATCCACGATTGTTTCGGATAACTATGATGCGGGGGTTCAATGTGCAAAAGATATGATGAAGAAAAAAACAAGTGCAAATATAATAATTGTAAATCAGAAAGCATTGAATTCAATTAATGAGAGAGTGAAAGGTTTTAGGGATACTATTAAAGGGCATCCACAATATAAGATAGTAGAAGAAAAAGAGAGTGCCGCAGAGTTTGAAATTGCAATGAAAGTTATGGAGAAAATTATTTATGAAAAGAAAAATTATGATGTTGTAATGGGTGGAAATGATCCAATTGCTTTAGGGTGCATAGCAGCGATGCAAATGACTGATAAGACGGATCAGGTTATGGTTTATGGTGTGGATGGTTCGCCAGATGGAAAAGCAATGATAAAGGCAGGATTTTTAGAAGGAACAGCATTCAAGCAGTGGGCTGTTAATTGCACGTGCCGGCATTCCAACAGGACTTTTAATAATACGGATGTCTTCTCTCTTTGCATTAACAATAGCCTGTTTAAATGTATCTGAAGCATCACATTCATTGGTAGCAATGAATCTTGTCGCAATCTGTACACCTGCAGCACCTTCATTTACATAATGTGCCATATCTTTGCCATCAAACACACCTCCAGCGACAAAAACCGGGATATCCGCACCGTACTCTTCTATTACAGCAAGTACATCTGACAATATTTCATCGTTACTCTGTGTTTTTCCCTGTGTAATATCATCTGCACCAAAGCCTAAATGTCCTCCTGCCATGCTTCCTTCAATAATGAACATATCCGGATACACATCATAATGCTTCTTATAAGTTTTCATAATTATCCTGGCAGCCCTGCCACTTGAAACAATGGGTGCTGCCAGTGTATCTGTTCCCTTAGTAAACTGTGGCAGATTAAGTGGAAGTCCTGCACCTGAGATAATAATATCTGCTCCTGCTGAAACTGCGGTCTTACAGCTTTCCTCATAATGAGAAACTGCAGTCATAATATTTACAGCTACAAGTCCCTTCTTTGCACTTTCTGCTGCAATCTGCTTAGCTCTCTTAATATGGTAATCAAGTGCCCTTAGATTCGCCTTAAAGGGGCTGCTCTTAAAATCCTGTTCATCATAACCTGCATTAACAGAACTGATAACTCCACATGCCCCATTTGCTGCGACTGCACCTGCAAGGGATGAAAGAGAAACTCCGACACCCATACCGCCCTGAATTACCGGAACATCAAGCACTTTGTCCTTAATCTGCATACAATTCCTTTCGCACAGCCTCATATTCTTCATATATTTGTTCAAATATTTTCTCAATTGGCTGTATCTTATCAATCTGGCCTGCAACCTGACCTGCCATCAGTGAGCCATTCATTGTGTCACCGTCAAACACTGCCTTACGAAGAGAACCTAATGTATATTTCTCAAGTTCCATCTTATCAGCACCTGCCTTCTCCTGCTTTACATACTCGCGTGACATCTCATTTTTAAGAACACGCACAGGAGTACCAGCAATTCTTCCTGTAACTATCGTGTCATTATCCTTTGCTTTAAGTATTGCCTGCTTATAATTATCATGTATAGGACACTCTGTACTTGCCAGAAGACAAGTTCCCATCTGTACACCTGCCGCACCAAGTGCAAATGCTGCTGCAAGCTGTCTGCCATCTGCAATTCCTCCAGCTGCAATAACCGGAATATTCACACTGTCAACTACCTTTGGGACAAGCGTCATAGTTGTCATCTCGCCGACATGACCACCACTTTCTGTTCCCTCTGCAACTACTGCATCAGCTCCGAAGCGCTCCATTCTTATTGCAAGTGCTGCACTTGAAACAACTGGTATAACCATCATTCCGTTAGCCTTCCATTTTTCCATATATTTAGCCGGACTTCCTGCTCCTGTTGTTACAATCTTTACATTTTCTTCCACAAGCAGTTCTGCCATTGCATCAGCTTCCGGATTCATAAGCATAAGATTCACACCAAATGGTTTATCCGTAAGTGTTCTGCATTTTCTTATGTTTTCACGAAGCATATCCGTGTTCATTCCACCAGCTCCAATAAGCCCCAGTCCGCCTGCATTACTAACTGCAGCTGCAAATTCTCCTGTTGCAATATTAGCCATTCCGCCCTGTATAAACGGATATTTTATTCCTAACATCTTATCTAATCTCATTATGCTGCTCCTTATTATGTCTCTATCAAAGCACTGCTCCAGCTAAGCCCCGCCCCAAAGCCCGCAAGAATCAGCTTTCTGCCCTTGTCAAAGCATCCGCTTTGTGCTAACTCATCTAGTGCTATTGGGATACTTGCCGCAGATGTATTACCATATTCCGCTATATTTATATAGAACTTATCTTCATGTCCCGGATATTTCTTCTTTACATGATTGATAATTCTTTCATTAGCCTGATGGCACACAATATAATCTATGTCATCAAGTGTCATGTCCGATTTTTTCAATATTTCATCAATTCCCTGTTTAAGAACATCAACTGCAAAACGGAACACCGCATTTCCATTCATCTTTACATATGCATCCTGTGCACCTATACCTCTGCATACAAGTACATCAGTATCGCCTCTTGTGTAATTAATCTGTCTATACATATTGTCAGCCGCTTTTATAAGAACTGCACCTGCACCATCTCCAAAAAGCACGCATGTTGAGCGGTCTGTATAATCTAATATCTTAGACATCTGCTCGCTGCCAATAAGCAGTATGTATTTATAATCAGTGCTGTTAAACAGTGCCTGTCCAACATTTAATGCATGCAGAAAACCTGTACATGCACTGCTTAAATCAAATGCAAGTACATTCTCTGCCAATCCGAGTTCCTTCTGTACAATTGCTGCAGTAGATGGGAATGCATTATCAGCCGTTGAAGTTGCAACTATAACTGCACCTATTTCTGCAATATCCACACCTGATGCTTCTAACGCTTCATATGCTGCTCTGACTGCAAGTGATGTAGTATTTTCCTGTGTACATCTGTATCTTTTCTTAATACCTGTTCTTGTTGTTATCCATTCATCATTTGTATCAACAATCCGGCTTAAGTCATCATTCGTAATTATCTCTTCTGGGAGTGCTTTCCCTGTGGACACTATCTGAATGCCTTTCACTTTATCTCTCCCCTGTCTATATTCCTGAATTTGTCATATCTTGAATTAACAAGCTCTTTTGATTTCATCCTGCCAAGAATTCCGAGTTCTTTTTCTAACATTCTTGCTATATCTGAAAAACACCTGTCTCCTTCTGCAATTACACCATCAACGAGTCCGGCAGTAAAAAGCTCCTGTGCAGTAAGCTTCATTATCTCACTTGCCTGTGGTGCTTTCTTAGCATCCTTATATATTATTGATGCAAAACCTTCCGGAGACAGAATCGAATATACTGCATTTTCAAGCATATACACCCTGTCGGCTGCTGCCAGTGCCAATGCACCGCCACTTCCGCCTTCACCTGTGATTACAGATATAACAGGTACTGTAAGCTTAAGCATTGCTGCTATACTTCCCGCAATCGCATTACTCTGTCCGTTGCTTTCTGCTTCCATGCCTGGATATGCACCTGGCGTGTCAACAAATGTTATGACAGGTCTCCTGAATTTTTCAGCCTGTTTCATAACACGGACTGCTTTTCTATACCCTTCAGGTGACGCCATTCCGAAGTTATATCTTATATTCTCTTCTATATTCTTTCCTTTACGGTTTCCAATAACAGTTACCGTTTTTCCATTAAATGAAGCAATTCCTGCAACAAGGCTTTTATCGTCTTTATAGTATCTGTCACCATGCATTTCTATAAAATCATCGAAAAGCACTTCTATGTATTTCATAATATCCGGACGGTCACTTTTTCTGGCTGCAAGGACTTTCTCATATGGTGTTAAAACATTTTCACTGCTCATGCTTCTCCTCCGGTATTCACATGCATTTTCAATATCTTTGATAAAGTCTGCTTCATATCTTTTCTGTCAACTATCATATCTATCATGCCATGTTCTAACAGAAACTCTGAGTGCTGGAAGCCTTCCGGCAGCTTCTGTCCGATAGTCTGTTCAATAACTCTTGGCCCGGCAAAGCATATAAGTGCTCCCGGTTCAGCAATTATAATGTCACCAAGACTTGCAAAGCTTGCGCTCACACCACCTGTTGTAGGATTAGTGAGATATGATATAAATAATCCACCCGCATCCTTGAACTTTTCAATTGCCGCTGTTGTCTTTGCCATCTGCATAAGCGAGAAAAGGCCTTCCTGCATTCTCGCTCCACCGCTTGCAGCAAATATTATAAGTGGCAGTTTTCTTTTCATTGCATATTCTGTGAGTCTTGTAATCTTTTCACCTACCGCAATTCCCATGCTTCCCATAAGGAATCTTTTATCCATAACTGCAACCGCTGTTTTGACTCCGCCTATTCGACATGTTCCAGTAACTACTGCATCCTGCTGGCCTGTCTTTAATCTGTTCGCTTCAACCTTTTTCTCATATCCCGGAAAGCTGTTTGGATTGCCTGTCTTAACCTGTGCATACAATTCCCTGAAACTTTTGTCATCACTTATAAGTGCAATTCTTCTTGATGGTGTAAGGCTTCCGTCTGCCTGTTCCTCACTATCCCTTAATCTGTTGATAGTACCCCACCTTTTCTTACGCTTTAAGAAAATGTCATTGATATTCATTTAACTGTAATTCCTTCCTTAAGCCACTTTTCAATTTCGGTATGATTCTTCTCCCAGAAACCTGTATTGTAATTTCCTCTTATAAAATCCTTATGATATGTAAGAAGATGCATGAACTCTCTGTTAGTCTTAACTCCTTCAATTATCAGTTCCTCAAGAGCTCTTCTTAATCGTCTTACCGCCTCAAGTCTGCTGCTTCCAGTCACTATAATCTTGGCAATCATTGAATCATAAAACGGACTCACTTCATAACCTTCAAAAAGATGGCTCTCAACTCTTACTCCATAACCATCTGGAAAATGTAAGAATTTAATAACTCCCGGTGTAGCCGCATTTATTCTGCACTCAATTGCATGTCCATTGACACATGCATCTTCCTGAGTGATATTAAGCTTCATTCCGGCAGCTATTCTTATCTGTTCTCTTATAAGGTCAATTCCTGTAACCTGCTCAGTTACCGGATGTTCAACCTGTATTCTCGTGTTCATCTCTATAAAATAGTAGTCACCCTGTTCATTCATAACGAATTCAACAGTTCCTGCACTATAATATCCTGCTGCTCTGGCAGCTCTTACTGCAGTCTCTCCCATGACTGTCCGCTTATCTTTACATAATTTTGCACTCGGAGCTTCCTCTAAAAGCTTCTGATTATTACGCTGGATTGAACAGTCACGTTCTCCAAGATATATTGTATTGCCATATTTATCTGCAAGAATCTGTATCTCAATATGCCGTGGATTGATTATCAGCTTCTCTATGTACATATCATCGTTGCCAAATGCAGCTTTAGCTTCACTCTTAGCGGTTTCAAATGCATTTTCTATATCTTCTCTGCTGAATGCCTTGCGCATTCCTTTTCCACCGCCTCCAGCTGACGCTTTAATAAGTACAGGATAACCAATTCTTTCTGCAATGTGTGCTGCTTCCTCTGCTGTTGCAACCAGACCATCAGAGCCGGGTACAACCGGAACTTTGCATTCAATCATAAGCTGCCTTGCCGACTGTTTATCTCCCATGCTGCTTATTATGTCCGCCGATGGTCCTATAAATATAAGATTGTTCTCCTCACATTTTCTTGCAAAAGCAGCATTTTCGGACAGAAAACCATAACCAGGGTGGACTGCCTCACACCCTGTCAGTATTGCTGTTTCTATTATCGCATCCTGATTAAGATAACTTTCAGCCGCCTTTGCCGGTCCAATGCAAACCGCTTTGTCTGCTGCCATAACAGCAAGTGAATTCTTATCTGCCGTTGAATATACAATTACGGTTTCTACATCCATCTCACGGCAGCATCTGATTATCCTTAGCGCTATTTCTCCACGGTTTGCTATCAGTATTCTCTTAAACACTTCTGCTACCTCCGTTAATTAAGGATTACAAGCGGCTGTCCATACTCAACCATAGTGCCATTCTCTGCTGCCACTTCCTTAACCGTACCGTCACAATCTGCTGTAACTTCGTTCATCAGCTTCATTGCTTCAATTATTCCAATAACATCACCAGCATGAACGCTCTGCCCTGGTTTTACAAAAGGTTCCTCATCAGGACCTGCTGCTGTATAGAAAGTTCCAACCAATGGCGCTTTAATTTCTTTAATATGCTCATCTGACTGTGGCTGTACATCCTGAATAGCTGTAACGTTCTGTTCCTGTTCTGTACTAATGCGAACAATATCTTTCTTTACAGGCACATCACATATGGCTTCGTGCATTGTTTTCTTCAGTCCAAGGCATACGCCATTCATCTCCAGATTCAGTTCGCTGCATCCACTTGCATCAAACTTATCTATAATCCCATAAATATCATTAATATCCATAACAAACTATCTTCCTTAAAATCTTTATGTTAAGCTGCATTCTTGTCAACATACTCAACAATTGCTTTAACTGATGTAAGATTAGGAAGTTCTTCTTCTGGAACAGTAATTCCATAAGCATCTTCAACTGCCATCATAAGTTCCATAGAATCAAGTGAATCAATTCCAAGATCATCCTTTAAATTCGCTTCTAATGTAATCTTATCCTCTGAGCAGTTAATAGTATCCATAATAATTTCTTTTACCTTTTCAAATGTCATTGTTTTGTTCTCCTTAAATAATTTTATCTAAATATATTTAACTAATATATTTGAGCTAATTATAAGAGCACAAATCTGGTTTGTCAATACTATTTTGATATTCAAAGTATTTATTTTGTTTCACAGCTGAGTATTATTCCGCCTCGCTCAGCATAATAACTGCATAATCCTCCTGCTTTATATACACACACATCCGTAGCACCATATGCCTGCTTTATCATATCTGCTATCTTATCTGCAAGAGCTTCATTCTCAACATGACATATTCTCAGTTTTCCGCCTTCATATCCTGCATCGTCAAGTAATGCCTGGAGTTTTACAAGAAGTTTTTTATCACCTCTGCATTTACCGATTGCTTCCAATGTTCCATGACTGCTTGCTGTTCCTATTACACTTATGCCAAGAACCTCCGCAGCCGATGCTACAACCTTGCTTACACGACCATTCTGTGCAAGATTATGCAGTGATTTTAATGAACAGAACAATCTTGTTTTCTGCATATATGCATCTATTGCTCCGTCTATCTCTTCAAATTTCTTTCCCTCTTTAATCATTTGCTGCAATCGTTCCAGTATAATACGCATCTGTGGACCAGTGCTTTTAGAATCTATTACTCTGACCTTAGCCTGTGGATGTTCCTCCAGATACACTGCTCTCGCTGCCATTGCAGAATTATATGTTCCTGACATTCCTGCAGTTATTGTTACAACAAATATCTCGTTATCATCGTCAAAAGCTTCAAGCCACGCATCTATTCCAGGACACGCAGTGTATGAACGTCCCTTATGTTTTTCAAGAACATCAAGCATTCTATGAATATCAAGCTGTTCATCATCACAAAACTCCTCGTTATCTGTAGATATTGTAAGTGGAACTGCCTTAAAGACCATTCCCTCAAGTTCTTTTATATCACATGCTGAATCTGCTACTAATCTCATTATTAATCCTCCTGTTTGCCGGATATACACCGTTTTAATGTAGTTTTAAATACTATGTCATATTGTATTTTATAACTTATAGTGTTACAATATACAAAAATAGCGTTTTTGTATATTTCAGGAGTACATTATGAATATAGTTAACAAAGATTCTAAGAATACATTTACACGAATGTGCATAGGCGAAGCAGTAATCAGGCTTCTTAAAGACACTGATTTTGATAAGATACGCATTACCAGTGTAGCGAAATGTGCCGGTGTATCACGCATAACTTTTTACAAATATTATCAATCAATCCATGATGCACTATGCGACTATCTTAATATTATTATAATTGAATATCTGGAAGAATGTGCCAGAAACCCTGAAAGCGGGAGCTTTCTTGATTATTCACACATCCTTTTTGCACTTGAATTCTTTAACCGGTATAAGGATTATTTTCTTACTCTTTCTAGATGTGGACTTTATTCTATTCTGATTAACAGCATTAATAATTTTATGTCTGAACATTTTACGAATCCTAAGAATTACTCTGAGTACAGACTATACTGTTACTCTGGCGGATTGCTTAATGCATTTTTAAAATGGGAAGAAAACGGATGTGACTGTGATGCTGGCGAGATAGCCAGAACTCTTGAAGAACTTTATAGTTAATAAGCCACTCCTTACGGAATGGCTTAAATGTTTTATAATCATTTATTAATCTGTGAATGCACTTTTCGACGTACTATAAGGAAACATATAACCTGCATAATTATCGTTGCCGTCCATGATGCCGGATATGATATGAACAGGTCATACAGTGTTCTGTGGCTTGGGAATATCACGAATATCCAGAATATTCTCATTCCTACAGTACCAATAACTGATAATATCATAGGTACTAGCGAATACCCCATTCCACGAAGCGCGCCCGGAAACAGATCCATTATTCCACATAAGAAATATGGTACTGTAGTAATTGATAATATCTCAACACCACATTTGATAACATCTTCACTGTTAGTGTATATCATAAGCACTTTATCACCAAATATATATGCACCGCAGCCAAATACAAGTGACACTCCTACTGAAAGTATTGCACAATCTATAAGCACCTTGTCCATTCTCCTGAACTTTCTTACACCATAATTCTGACTTGTAAAACTCATGCAGGCCTGTGTTACTGAATTAATTGATGCATATAGAAAACCAAGAATATTGTTGGCTGCTGTATATCCTGCCATTGCTGTTGAACCGAATGAATTAACTGACGACTGCAGCAAAGCATTTGAGAAATTAATAACTGTACTCTGTATTCCTGCCGGAATTCCAACCTGAAATATCTGTTTAAGATAGTATCCCTTTATCCTTAATTTTGAGAATCTCAACTGGTAACTTGCATCTGTCTTATTCAGACATCTTAATACAAGCACACACGATATGAACTGTGAAAATATTGTTGCGATTGCTACTCCTGCAACCCCTAAGTTAAACACAATAACAAGTACCATATTAAGGCATGCATTTATAATTCCCGCTGCTATAAGAAACATCAGCGGTCTCTTGGTATCACCAACTGCTCTAAGAACAGCCGCACCATAGTTATAAAGCATAAAGAATGGCATACCAAGAAAATATATTCTCATATACAGTGTTGAGAGGTTAATTACATCATCCGGTGTTCCCATAAGCTCAAGTGCCGGCTTAGCCATCAGCACGCCTATCAGCGCCATCACAACTCCGCTTATTGCTGCAAATGTTATCGCAGTATGCACTGTCTCTGACATCTCCTTATGTTTGCCTGACGCATAGAATCTGGCAGCCAGTACATTTGCGCCCAACGAAACTCCTATGAAAAGATTAACAAACATATTAATAAGCGCTGTCGTTGAACCTACTGCTGCTAACGACTGGCTTCCTGCAAATCTTCCAACAACAATTATATCTACAGCATTAAACATTAGCTGTAATATTCCTGAAAGCATCAATGGCACTGAGAACGATATTAACTTATCCATTATTGTGCCATTGCACATATCTATTTCGTATTTATTCTTACTCATTGTAAATTTCCTTTATAAAGCATTTCGACAGACTATTCCCAGTATCCTAGCTCAATACCTTTTTTATAGATTCCTACGCCTTTAGAATAATATCCATACGCATTAAAATGTGTCCAGTCAGAACGAAGTTTCACAGATATATATCCAAACGCTCCATATAACTCGTCTATCTTTTCCTTTTTCAAACCACAATCATCCAGCCCATTCTGAATCATGTAAACTCTTGTATTAAAGAAATGTTCTCCAAATGCTTCTCTTAAGGCTGCTTCCCATGCAGTGTCATCAACTCCTACATAGTCATCTCCATCCTCCAGATATGACTGGCTGCTGTCTGCAAGAGATGTCCCCGGATCATCAGTATCGCCAACTATGATATAATTCTCACAGCCTGTATAATCAATCACCGCCTGATACTGGGAAATAAGCTCATCATAGTCATCCCATCCGCCGTTACTTCCCATCTCAAGCACAAGAATATCACCCTTATGATCATATGCTGCTTTAGTTGTAACATCAGTACCTTGTGGAATAAACATATAATCAGGCTGCTCAAGACCTGTATCATCACATATTCTGATGCTGACCATATAATCCTCTATATTATAGTCATCATCCTCCATATCTTCCCAGTAATCTTCAATATCCCGTTTCTTATCAATCTGACATAATACACCATCTATATATACAGTATCAGGATAATCATTATATTCAATACCATATCCGCTGAAATCATACATATAAACAGGATTTCCCTTATCATCCATAAGGCATACATCCTGATATGTATTCTTATTAAGATTAAGATTACGGTCAGTATGCATCTTAAGGCCACCAGCTCTTATCGCTATCTCCTCTGATGTCTCCCCTGATACACCAAAATTAAATGCATTAAGACCAGTAAGCTTTCCCAAAGTATATGGTGCAGTATAATAACTTATATCAACTCTTCCTACTTTAGTAAGTATATAGGCCTCATCTGATCCAAAGCCTTCCATCATGCTGTCGCCCCAGCAGGCAATTGATACAGTATCATTTGAATAATCCTTATCATCTTCATAAGGTTCTGTATAATCTTCTGTACCGATATTCTGTGAGACCTTCACAATTACATGTGTTTTATCTCCCCGTGGTTTTATGATCTTAGCCATATTAATAAGATTATCTTTAGTTTCCGGTCTGCCATTCAATACCACAGCCCCTGCGGCAATACCTCCTGCAAGCAAAACCACTGCAATCCCCCATATCGCTGCTTTCTTTAATTTCATAAACTCACCTTTTCTGCCCCTTATATATCCGGCACTTCTGTTATAACACTTATTTACCCGACCTGCAAATATAATATAATGAAGCAATAGTTCACTTAGACAAAAAAATAGAGCGGGTGATGGGAATCGAACCCACGTATCTAGCTTGGAAGGCTAGTGTTCTACCATTGAACTACACCCGCATAATCACTGATATCTCAGTGCTTTGTTAAGATATCATAATTATATTATAAAGTCAAGTATTTTATGCCAATATGTTCTTTCTGACATGTTTTATCAACATATATACTTGACTTTATCTGTTCTTAGGAATAAATTATGTTAGTTGCATTTTAGTTTGTAAAATATTATGGAGTAATTTCAATGACTAATAATTCTGACCACATTTTTTCTAATATAGATATAAGGAAGCTTCTAATTCCTATCATGCTGGAAAATCTCTTAGCTTCACTTATGGGAACTGTTGATACTATGATGGTAAGTAATGTCGGTGCATCTGCCGTCTCGGCCGTATCGCTTGTTGATTCCATCAATATTCTTGTAATACAGGCCTTGTCAGCACTTGCTGCCGGAGGTGCAATCCTGTGTTCCCAGTACATAGGAAGCAGCAACCCTAAAGGTGCCAACCGCGCTGCAAGACAGGTATTTCTTGTCATGACAGTGCTGTCGTTTTTCATATCAGCAATATGCCTCGTTCTTCGTGTACCAATGCTTAAGTTCATCTTTGGTTCGGTAGAAGCTGAGGTTATGGCTGATTCACAGGCATACTTCCTTTTTACCCTGTTGTCATTTCCATTCATTGGCCTGTATGACGCTGGTGCGTCCATTATGAGAGCCCAGAAGGACAGCAAAAGCCCTATGACAATATCCATAATATCCAACTTTCTTAATATAGGTGGTAATGCAATTCTTATATTCGGACTTGGAATGGGCGTTGCGGGAGCTGCAATATCAACACTTGTATCAAGAGTTTTCTGTGCAGTTGTTGTAATTATTAAATTAAGAAATCCGTCACAGACCATATGCGTTAACAGATATTACACAATCCGTCCCGACTGGGATTTAATTAAGAAAGTCCTATATATTGGTATTCCTTCAGGTATTGAAAACAGCATGTTCCAGTTTGGAAAGCTGGCCATCCAGTCAACAGTTTCGACGCTCGGAACTGCTGCCATCGCTGCAAATGCTGTGACCAATATTCTGGAAAACCTTAACGGAGTTGCTGCACAGGGTGTAGGAATCGGACTTATGACTATAGTTGGCCAGTGTATTGGTGCCGGAAGAAAAGATGAGGCCATATATTATATAAAGAAGCTCAGTAAAATGGCTGAAGCTGCTATTATCATAAGCTGTCTTGTTGTATTTGCATTGTGCAGGCCGATTACCATACTCGGTGGAATGGAAGCAGAAAGTGCAAGAATGTGTTTTGAGATGACTCTTTTCATAACAATAACCAAGCCAATATCATGGGTATTGTCGTTCATTCCGGCTTATGGAATGCGTGCTGCCGGAGATGTGAAATTTTCAATGATAACATCATGTGCAAGCATGTGGTTATGTCGTGTAAGCTTTACTATATTCTTATGCCGTGTATATGGTTTTGGTCCTATTGCTGTATGGATTGGAATGTTTGCCGACTGGACTGTACGCGGTATAATATTCACAATTCGCTTTCATTCACGCAGATGGCTTAACCACCATATAATTGATTAATATTAACACATTGGATTAACGATAAAAAACGCATGCCAGATTGAAATAATCGGACATGCGTTTTATTATTTTGTTATAAATTATAATATTGTATTGTAAACCATATTATTACAATCAGCCATTAACCTAGAATCCCTTACAGTTACCCTTAAGAGTTGCTCCTGTAATATTAACTTTTCCATTAATATTAGTACAATCCTCAATAATAGCCTTGCCAAATGTTACTTTATAACCAAGTGCAGATGGTTTTCCTGTAAGTGGCCAGTGATAATTATTACCCTTATTAGAATCTGAAATACAATTCTTCATTGTTACAACACCACTCTGGTTGTTTCTATCGAAACCATTAGCATAGTTTCCCTTAGCTGTACATCCAATAAGCTTATGGTTAAGAGGATCAAGGTGAGCTGCCTTTCCTGGTGTTTTATTATCTACTCCACCCATCTTAAATCCGTTACCATCACCATAAATTCCATCACAGTATCCATTGTAGTTAGCCTGGCAGTTTACAAGTGTTACTGCTCCATGAGCTGCATAACAATCCCAGCCATCATCACTATTGTATTCAGCTACACAGTTTTCAAAATAATTACCTTCACCTGAATGAAGTTTCACTGCAAAACCATCAGCATTCTCACCCTTGGCATCTGCATTATGATGAGACTTGCAATTATAAAACTTGTTATTAGCTCCTCCGTTGCTTACCTGAAAACCTGCATCTTCATTATAGCAGCATGTTACATACTTTAATGTATTATTAGAACCTGAAATAAAGATTCCATTATCAGAAGCATTCTTAACTGTAATATTAGAAAGTGTACTTCCATTACCTGATAATGTAATTCCTCTTCCTGAACTTCCGCTTGTCTGTGAGAAATCTATTGTCGCATTATTCTTTCCTGCAAGATTAACACCTGCTGGAAGTGAAACAGCTCCAGACTTAACTGTTCCATCAATAACTACTGTCTGTCCTGACTTAGCCTTCTTAAGTGCATCTGCTAAAGACATACCACCTGCCTTAACCACATAATCACCTGATATAGATGAACCTGAAGATGAACTGCTTCCTGATGAAGAGCTGCCTGAACCTGATGAACTTCCTGATGAAGAACCAGATGATGAGCTGTCCTTAGAATCAACCTGCACCTTGTAAATGTTAATTCCACTGTTCTCTGAATACAGATATATGTATCCCTTAGAACCTGAATATGAATATGTTCCTAAAGAAGCTGTCTTATTAGCTGCAATAGTTCCAAGCTTCTTTCCATTAGAATCAGCTACGATTAAATTACGGGTAGAGCTTCCACTGCTTCTTAACACTACCTTAATTGTATCAGAACCTAACACTGGTACTTTAACTGAACGATATGATGTAGTGCCTGTACCAGAAAGAGCCAGACAATATGTATATGCTGTGCCATCTACTGTTACAGATTCCGCCTTAACCTTCATATTCTTACTGCTTGTTGCCATAAGACCAAGTCCGTCTACTGTAGTACTTGCTTTAATAGTTCCTAACTTCTTAAAATTAGAATTCTTGAAATTCCATGAATTCTGTGTTGCCGCATTAGCTGACAACACCGGAGCTGCTGTAAAACATACTAATAATACCGCAACAACAGCTGCAAAAAACCTTCTTGCCTTCTTAATCATGATTAACCTCCCAAACATTATAGATTAAATAGCAAAAGAGGCGTTATTTTGCTGGCAGTGTCCTATATCATGCAAAATAAATCGCCTCTGTTGCTAAAAATACCATAATAAGGATAAAAATGAAATGGCTTAAAATTACAAAGATTTACGCAGGTGTTTGTGCATTTTGTATAGTACACTCTGAAATATACCGTTTTCTTGATACATTTTTACTCAAAAACTGATTTATTGTCACTTACCTTGATGTGAAAGCGGTTATCCTATGTAAAATATTTGATTCCCTTAAGAGGATATGGTCAACATTTTTATGGACGTAAAAATGTATTTTGCCACACTTTTATGTACGAATTTTTGTGTTGCATTACATTTTTGCGCACGAACTTTTATATTATATCACATTTTTCTGCATGAACTTTTCTGAATCCACTCATCTGGCATCTCAAAATGCTGGTAATCTTTTGCATGTTCCCAGTCGCCGCCCCACTCAAATCCATGTTCTGCAAACACCTTATAGCACAAATCGTCATGGTCGATTTTGTGTGGAAATTCAATGCTTCTGTCTGTATACTTTTCAGCATTGGCAGGCTCTACATTTCTTCTGCCATCAACATATTTCACATAAGGATTATAAAGCGTGTTGATGTCAACCGCCAGCCCTAACGCATGCTTTGACAGCTTCGTTGAATAGGAAATGTATCTGAAATTAAACGCTGAAGAATTATTATCACTCATCGACTTCTCGTCATCAGCATCATATTCATCAATAAGTCTGATTTTTTCAATCTCATAACCAGCCTCATAAAGCTGCTTAAATATATCAAGCACATCATCAGCAATCAGCCTGCTCACAACCAGCTCACCCTCATGTGGCTCCCCATCAAATCCAACATGCAAAACCTTAAGATACCTCAAATCTTCTCTTGGAACAGTGCAGTTGTCCTTGTAGGATTTACCCTGCATCTTTGCAAATATTTCGTCTGGAATTGGTGATATTGTGAATGATTGTGCACTCATGTGTGACTCCTTTACTTTTTCTGGTTATAGCTTCATTATATGAGATATTTTATCATAAGACCTACCAATGTGTAACAAAATGAAGATTGAGTATGTCTATAAAACACGTTTGCGAAAGCAACCTGCAGGAAAAGCCTACTAGATTACATATAAAAGAAGTATTAGTGGGCTTTTTACACTGACAATAAATCTTGTCTATATTAACAGTCGATTTAATATAAAAAATAAACCTACTACAAACAGGTAATCTCCCGATATAGTAGGCATTTTCTTTTGAAAGCTTGAAATCTTTCTCAGATTTGACCCACTAAATTGACAATGCATCATCAATTCGTAGGTTTTTCTTATTAATACGCACAGAATCCAGCAGGTATTTAGTACTCAAATTCAACTATCCTGCAATTCTCACATATACAAGCTTCCACTTTCGTTCTGTGGCTCGCCTTAAGCGATGTGATTTCAACAAATCCTTTGGCTGTTTTCGCATTTGTGAATACTCCAGGCACTTCATCGGCAAAGCTGAATGCGCCGTCTTTACTGCTGAAAAGGTATCCTTTCCGCATTTCCTTATTACATTTTGGACAAATCATACATAACACCTCATTCCTTAATATCTTTACTAAGAACCGACATTGCCATGCTAAGTTTCTCTTCAAACTGCTCTGCTTTAACAAGTGCTATACCTTCATTGTCATCGCCAAGCACAACCAGCCTGCTGCCATTCACCAGTCCAAAAGTCTCTCTAGCCTCTTTAGGAATAACTATCTGACCACGGTCATTCACTGTGACAACGCCCCACATGTGTTTGCCTTTCGGTGCTGGTGCCATCTTCTGCCCTTCAAGCTGCACATCGTCCTTTATTAAGGAATCCATCGTCACGCCATAAAATTCTGCAAGTCTGCCGCATTTTTCAATATCAGGAATTGTTTCACCACGCTCCCATTTGGCATACGCCTGCCTCGATATTCCAATAACCTCTGCGATATCCTCCTGCGTCTTACCCGCAAGCGACCTCAGCATTATAAGATTTTCCTGTAGCATAATGTCAGTCCTTTCTGTTGTTATGTATGTATTATAGTCCATGTAAAATGTGGATTCCACCAATTGTAGTTGTCAGAAAAGTGGGAATTGTGGTGGCGTTGGTTGCGTGGAGGGGATTGCTTATATTAATTACATATTCTAAACTAAATTTACAATCTACTACATATCTACGATTCATTATATTAATATTAACTCTGTTAAAAAAAGCTCTAAGATACATTTAAGACTTGATTGCTGCATAAATAGTATTAATTATCGAATTAATATTTCTTATTCTCGATAGATTTATAAACTAGCTTTGAAAATGAGAAATTAATATAACCTCATATTCAGTTTGATAGTTCATCTTTAAGAAAGAATAATCAAACCTTTTATCATGTGTCATTTTATATTCCACTATGTAACTATTAATTCATTGATAATCCGATACAAGCAGACATTACAATAAGATTTACATCCCACTATGTAACTATTAATTCTGATACTGATTATGACGGCACACCTATTAAGGCTATTTACATCCCACTATGTAACTATTAATTCTCTGACAACTTTAATATAGCTGTGCTCATATCTTCTATATTTACATCCCACTATGTAACTATTAATTCCAGGCGGTCGAAAATATTAATGCTAATGAAGTTCCTAATTTACATCCCACTATGTAACTATTAATTCCCGCCGTTTAATTTATATGTGATTGTATAATCTATATTTACATCCCACTATGTAACTATTAATTCGAGTAAATGATAAACAGTTATTTGGCAATAACGAAATTTACATCCCACTATGTAACTATTAATTCGGGAAGTATGTTGTATGTACATCTTTGCAGTTAGGAATTTACATCCCACTATGTAACTATTAATTCACGGACTTGCCCCTGATGCATTAAAGAAGGAAACATTTACATCCCACTATGTAACTATTAATTCCTTGTTCAATATATGTATATATCTTGCCATCAATATTTACATCCCACTATGTATCTATTAATTGAATCAGACATTGAAATATAAATTCATGTTAAAGAAATTTACATCCCACTATGTATCTATTAATTCCAGATTGCTGACATAGACTTAGGGGCGCGTACAATGTTATTTACATCCCACTATGTATCTATTAATTCCGCAGCCGTTTAAACTATCCCATAACATGTTGTATTTATTTACATCCCACTATGTATCTATTAATTCTGGTTAAGGGAATCACAATCTCACTATCATCTTTATTTACATCCCACTATGTATCTATTAATTCCAACCAGTTTCTAAGTTCCTTAACATTTGGATCACATTTACATCCCACTATGTATCTATTAATTCGCGAAGCGCATATATACAACCGGCAAGGCTTAGATTATTTACATCCCACTATGTATCTATTAATTCATCCCAAAACGAAAACGTGAAGCCACAGATTGTAACATTTACATCCCACTATGTATCTATTAATTCGATAATATATATCAAGCCTATGGATACCCTATTATATTTACATCCCACTATGTATCTATTAATTCTATGTGTCAGACCGCTCGAACGGCAAGACTACAAGCATTTACATCCCACTATGTATCTATTAATTCCTTATCCAAGATTTCCAAAATATAATACTGCTTATCATTTACATCCCACTATGTATCTATTAATTCACACCCTCCTCAATAGCCTCTTTTGATGCCGTGATTTATTTACATCCCACTATGTATCTATTAATTCCTTCATCTACCCATTTTTTTATCAAATAATTTTTTATTTACATCCCACTATGTATCTATTAATTCCAAGGGGTGAGCCTGATGCTTCTAAGTGATAAGTATATTTACATCCCACTATGTATCTATTAATTCTTAAGTGCTAATTTATCGTTTATTTCTTCTTCTACAAGATTTACATCCCACTATGTATCTATTAATTCATCAGAAGAACCATTTAATTGAATATCAAGATTGATATTTACATCCCACTATGTATCTATTAATTCCTGTTTCTTATATTCCATTATCTTATCAGTGACGTAATTTACATCCCACTATGTATCTATTAATTCTATTAGACAATCAATGCACCGGACTAAAGACAAAATAATTTACATCCCACTATGTATCTATTAATTCAGAACAAAATGAAATGGAGTATTTACAAACATGAATTTACATCCCACTATGTATCTATTAATTCGTGTAGTCGTCGCCTGTGATTTCCTTGTACTCTTCATTTACATCCCACTATGTATCTATTAATTCCATATTTGACGAATTTATTAACACATATTATAAGCGATTTACATCCCACTATGTATCTATTAATTCCTTCCACTGTAGAAGCAACATTTCCAACATATATTAATTTACATCCCACTATGTATCTATTAATTCTTCTTCTTCTAATAAAGATGTATTACTTGTTTCTAAATTTACATCCCACTATGTATCTATTAATTCCTGCCAGTAGTGTCATAAAGTAGAACATACTCGTTATTTACATCCCACTATGTATCTATTAATTCAAGTTATCTGAAATTCTTCCTAAATACAACATGTTAATTTACATCCCACTATGTATCTATTAATTCCCGTAATTATTAAAGCCTCTCTGTTTCTCAACTCTGAAGCATTATTCTGTCTACCCTTTAAATCCGCCAACAGATTACTAATACTTTATGCCCTAAATATGCCAGAAGCATAGCAATATCACCATTGTCGACTCTGTGCATATTTTACACTATTTCTGGTCGACAATCAAATTATGAAACTCGTCAAATCATCTTCCTTACCCCAAAATTCTTTATCCAGCCATTTTTCACTCCTGCTTTTGAATAAAATGACTGAATCCAGATTAGTATTAACATGTGGTTTCAACTCACCCCGTAATTTTTCTAATTGAACTGTTGATATTTCTCCTTCAAAGACAGAATTCTGAATATGCGTCAGATATTTTTTGCAGATTTTGAAAATATGTGACCATCTTTTTTGCCCATTTTCATCTTTACTAACATCATATACAAGTACGATATACATATACTACCACCATATTCTAAACCCTTCATATTCTTTCTCACCTATTAAATGCTTTATAAGCTTATATGCTTCTAACCTCATCAGATACTGGTAAGACACCTGTCTTCCCAATTCTTTATGCATTATCGTTTTCTTCATACGATTCTCAAATTCTGAAACAATAAGTTTAGAAGCTTCTTTCTTAAGATGAAGATAGTTAAGTTCTTTTGTAAAGCTGTCTTCTGTTATCTGTCTTCTGTTTAACAACGAAAATATCAATCTGTCTCCAATCAATGGTTTAAATACTTCCGATATATCCAGACATAATGAATATCTTCTTACTCCCGGTTCATGCAGATAACTTATCGTTGGATTCAGTTGTGTATGATATATCTCGCTTAATAAACGCGTATACACTAGGGAATTAACAAATGAAATCAATGAATTAATCATATTGTCTGGCGGATGCATAACACGCTTATCAAACTGTATATCCTGATTAACAATCACATTCCACGCTGCATAATATCTCTTTCTTATATTTCCTTCAACTCCCATCAATTCTTCTATTGTCCTTGCTTTACAAAGAGTTCCACGAAGTGAATCTATATCCCTCATATATTCCGAGACATCTTTTTCGCGGCCATTATAATATCTGAGATTTCTATATATATTATCTGCTGCCGCCTGTATAAATTTTATGGCAATATCCAATCTCTTATCATAATCCACATAATGTTCAACCTGCTTAACCAGCAACTGACCTGCCGGATTTCCATCCTTTGGATAAAAACTTCCTGAATAATAATTATAATAATTAAAGAAATGTATAGGTATTCCATACTGCGATATATAATTAAGAAATGTAGTATTAAACGACATTTCAGACATTACATATATATCTGAAATTCTTTCAATTGGAATATCTCTTTTTTCTCCGTCATAAGCAGTGAACTGTAATGTATTATCCTTGCGTTTTAAATCCCCATTATTATACACATAAAAACTCTGTTTCAATTATCATCACCTTCTTCTGTCTATATAAAACACAAATCATAATATGCACATTTTTTGCATATCTTTTTCTCTTCCAGCTTCGGCGGATACTCCTGATTCTTCACACTAATGATTTCTTTTATAATATCATCTAGTTTTTTACAGTCCTCATCCGACAATTCTACATCAACATTTTTCTTCAGCAGCGGATAGTCTATCACGCCATGAAGTCCATCCACATTTCTTTTTTTCAGGTAATATAAATAATACTTAACCTGCCATATTCCAGCCTCTTCTATACTCTTGCTCTTCTTTATCTCATGAAGTTCATTTTTTTCATGAATAAAATCAATATTAATAATGCCATCTATTTCAATATGCTTATCATCCCGTTTGTAACTGTTCTCATCCAGTAATTTTCCAAGCTGCACATTTTCATTCTCATCTTCCATATTAATCTGATGACAAAAATACCATAACTTTCTTGAGCACACGAAATAATAATAAATCATCACTCCTGTTATTCTTTCTTCCATAAAATGCTCCTATCGTATGAATATTCAGACAAATATATCTCTTTCATATTCGCCTAAAACTAACCCTGCTCCTGTTAAATCCACAACATTGAAATCGTACATAATACATGATCTATGAATATCACTACCATATATTACATCACGATCTATCCCATCCGGATATTTCTTATAAGCATATAACTGTATAGAAATCACATATGAATCCAGCTTTGTTCTTGCGTCATTCTTCTCTCTTCTATCAGCATCAGAGCTATGCATTATATCAATACACTCGCTTATAACTTCACGATTATCTTCATATACGTCATCAGGAATAATTTTAATACTGTTAATATCCCTGAATTTTTCATCAGCTTCACTTTTACTGTATTCTGCTGGTGTCAGTTCTTTAAACATTGCAAGAAACTTCTCTATATCCCTATAATAATCCGTATCCTTTATCTCATCTGTGCAGTATACTTTATTGATATATTCAGATTTGTCTGATTCTGTCATAACTCTGCCAATATATTTTTCTAAACACTCAACAGAACAAGTGTATATCTCACGATTATATATAGCCCGGCTGACTCCTACTCCATTTGCATTATTGTATATATGTATATTAGCCTTATCCGGAATATACCGGCCTTTCCTGTTACATCTTCCCATTCTCTGCAACAAACTATCAGCCGTACTCATCTCTGTATACAACACATCAAAATCAATATCCAGACTCGCCTCAACTAACTGTGTTGTTACCCATATTCCCGTTTCATTTTCACTATCCGAGAACTTTATAATCTCATTTTCCAGCATTCTCTTATGTTCTTTGGTAAACCGTGCATGCAGAAGATGAACATTATCTGTTTTTTCGGTCAGGCTTTTATATATCTGCTGTGCCTTTTTTACCGTATTGCATATTACAAGAACCTTTTTATCATAGCTATCTTCTACAACCCTATCTATTTCTATATCTCCATCTTTTATATCTATCCAATGTCTTTTAAGATCCGATAATGCAGAAAAATCCCTGTATTCATACTGATTATCAGCCATCAATCCATATTTATGCATAAGACTTCCCAATACCGGTGGAAATGTTGCTGTTATTATGGCAAATTTTCCCCCCATATCAGTCACTATCTTTAATCCATATATTATTGCTGCTATTACTGATGGACTATATGCCTGTATCTCATCAATAATTATCTTAGAATATTTCAATGTAGCTGCAAATATTTCTGTTCCCAACGCCTTATACACAAACTTAAACAACTGATCTACTGTACATATAGTAAGTGGCTGAGATAATAATTTTGCTTTCTGATATTTTTCATATCCATCAGAATCTGTTTCGTTTACCTGGTCTTCAAAATAATAGTGCATACTGTCTGAATGAAGTATTGCCACGTCCTTATATTCATACCTGTCTCTTATTCTTTCATATATTGCATTCGATGATACTACATATGGCAATGTATAAAATCCCTTTTCACCATTAAGCCATAATAATGATGCCTCTGTTTTTCCCATTCCAGTTGGTGCAACCACAACAAGATTCTTATCACATTTATCTCTCATATACTCCTGAACTTGTCTTAATCCATGCTGTTGAAAAATGTTTTCTATAGATGTTTTAAGATATTTTGTTGTGAAATCAGAACAATCCTCTGCTTCTGTATAACCAGCACTCACTGTATAATCAAATTTATTCAGCAGACCTTTGATTAGCACAAATTCCTGCCATTCATGCAAATATTCATTCTTATCATAACAGCTCATGATGTATTTGTTTCCCGATATGCTGCCTGTATTTCTGAACAGAAGATATTTATTTATACCAGATACCTTAGCTTTGATACTTTCATCATTTAAAAAATCCCTTATATATGGGTTATAGTATTCCTTACAGAAATCTAATATTATATCATCACCGTTTTTATCTTCTCTGACATGATGATGATATACTGCTGTATAGAAAGCTTTATAATCATCATTATCTGCTTCTGGTATATGATTCTTAAATTCTTCAGGCGATGTAGTCATTGCACTTAAAAATCCGTGTGGTATCTCCTGAGTCTTTATTACATCCAGCTCTTTATTTATCTTAGATTGAAAAACAATGTTTGCCTTTCCCAGGTCATGCACTCTGCATGCTTCTATTATTATTGCTTTTTCTTTTTCTGTAAAATAATGTCCGAATTTTTCAAAAAAATCCTGTGCACATTTAACTGTATCATCCAGATGCTGTTTTAATGTCACCTGTTCTTCTTTAGAACCCCCATTCGGAACTGACTTTGCAAAATATTCCATCTACCCCTCCATACATTTAAATCCACAATGTAACTATTAATAAAATCTCATCACGCAAATATTACAACATCTTCATCATCCGTATCATCTACATACGCTCTTTCCAGGCATTTATGAGGCGGGCAGTAATATGCCTTAACTCTTCCACCTTCTTTTTCAGACTTCCATCTCCTTAACCCCTGTTTAGTTATCTCATATTCTTTATTCAATGTATAAACAGTTGCTTCAACAGGTTCTTCCCCCATGTAAGACACAGGAATATACATATCGTGATTAGTCAGTACTTCTTCATCTTCTTTTAATGAAACAATTCTGACATCTCTTATATCTATAATATCCTCATATCTTCCAAGAGACAGATACGTTGGCGGATTCTTAAGTGCCTGATATATTATTTCAAAATCAGCCTCATCCTCTGGCACAATATGTATTATGAGCTTGCATTCACATAACAGTTCAACATTGGCTATTCCCTTAAATATTCCATAATTACCGCCATCTTTTACGCATATCTGATGCCTGCCTTCTTCATATCTGGCACCTGCTGAAAATGAATAGCGTGTATACAGATCAGATATAGTCCCTTTGTTATCGCCCTGAATACTCAGCTTCATTTTGTGATACTCTTTAAATCCACATGCGGCATGTATCATTCCACTTACTGTTGAATATGGTGGAAGAGGATAGGTCTCTTTAATTATAAAACTGCTCGGTTTTCTATAATTAACAAGATTCTGAAAACAATCCAGTCTTATTGCTCTATGCATAGTACTCATCCACTTTCCTCTTAAACTCTCCAAATGCTTCTGCTATTGTTACAGCCCCAAGTTTTTCCTTAATCTGACTGTCATTATTAAAGATTCCTGATGTCACTCCTACTATTGTAGAATTTTCAAGATCTTCACTGCTTTCTTTCATTTCTACCAATGTATCAACATTTATCATATTATTATCAATCTTAACTATGTTTTCAAAAAACGGATTCTTTCTTTCATAGTTACCACCTATGATAAATAATGGAGATAAATTCTCTCTCCTGCCGCGTATATCTCTATAAAGATACTGAACGGTTTCAAGAAGTGTTTTAACCCTTTTAGCTTTTTCCTCCTTTGATACATTAATCTCTCCATCAATTCCAACCCTGTCAAGATCCACTGAAATTGTATATGCATAATAAGAACGGTGAATTTCACTCTGTGCAATACCATTGTCAAGATTCTGGCGCTTAGCTAATCCCATATTAGTAAGAAACTCCAGCTCCCCCTGATATGGTTCAAGTGATATGGCGTTGCTAAGTCTAGCCACTGCACTTCTTGTTGATGCACCTCCCCTTGCATTATCGTCCTTTGCCATTGTCTTCATATAACCAAATAAATCTATTTCTGGGTAATCCTCAATAGTAGCTGATGGAGCAAACTGTACGACTCCGCTCTTATCCTCGACAGGTGTGTTATCCCACTCAGCCTGCTGTACAATATTATATCTTATTGCCTGCCTTGATATATATGAATACTGGCTTGCATTACCTCTTGTCATTTTCTTAATATTAGAAATATTACCTAATCCTTCTCCATAATTCGCACTCTCTGCAACAAATACTATTGTCATTGTCAATCCGTTCTTACTCATCTAAATAACCTCCTCATTCTTCTTATTCTGTCTGCATCCTTTTAATCCCAAAACAAATGCATATCCATATTCTTCAAATAACTCCTGATTTTTCTGGATATATACAAACTCTCTTGGAATAACTAATTTATCAGCCTGTCCCACTTCAGCTGGCACCTTACAGGTACAATATAATCTCATTACAATATCCAGAAATTTTCCTGTATTTCTCGTAGATAATGCATTAAGAAGCTGATATATTGTTCCTTTAATACATTCATCATCCTTTGCCCCTTTTGAAGACAATATGGCAGTTCTTAAAGCAAAACCACTATCCATTACTGTTATACTTCCCATTTCTATAACCTTACCTCCATTTCCTTGCAAATCCTTATCTTTCTTAACAAATGCACTATACAACATTACAACATATATCCAATAAGCAGTTACTATCTGTCCCGCATTATCAGAATCAAGATTATTCTTTAGCACTTTCTTTAGAAGCAATTCCTGACTTCTATGTTTCAGAATATTCATAACTACATTTTCGTATATATTAAGATAATCTGCTCCAATTCTTGTGTAAGGATATTCTCCTAAATACTCTAAAGCTTTTCTTACCTTTTCATCATTAAATGTCTGAAGTGCTTCATTACTTATTACAGAAAAGATATATTTATCCTTCTCATCTGTTCCCTTTAAAATAACCTGAATATTGTTAAGCTGTTCAACTTTACAATCCATCAACTGCTTCAACATTCTGGCAAACCATTGTGTATATCGCTCAGCTTCTTTTTTCTCTGCCTCTGTCACAATCTTTCCACTCCTGCTATTAGAAGCCAGTAACTGATTAATTGATGAATTAGTATTCATAAATGCAAAGCGCTGTCCTAAAAGTGTGAATCCCAGCGGACTGGCAGCATATACAAATGCGCATGCAGGACACAAAAAGGCATCTACTTTACAATTCCAGAATGCAGACTTTTTTCTCGCAAGATCATCTGCCATATCCTTCATAAAAGCAATAGAAACACGTTCCTTATTTCCCATTGGTCTTCCACAGTCTATACACATATCCTTATCTTTATCATGATTTGTCCTGATATATTCTTTAAATGGTTTTGTAAAATCCTGTTCAAACAATATACGCATGTCCTTCTTTGCATTAGCTCTTAGCAGAAAACATTTACCATCCCAGAAACGGTTAATATAGTTATATATGACGCTCTTCATTACAAATGTTTCTTTACACTTTGGCTGCATTATAAAGTTCTTGATACCTTCAAGCCTCTGTTTTAGTTCTTGTGATGTTGATTTCGCATTTAATTTATTTTGCTGAAGATTCACATATATCTCAGACCCATCAACTTCGTTTCTTATATTTTCAAATCCAGCCTTATAACTATTGGACAAAAGCTTATCATTTATAAACTTGATATCTTCCTTATCTTCTTTAACCAGCTTGTCAGGCTTCCATTGGTCATTATCAATTTTGCATATAATCTTGTTAATTCTGTCTAATATTCCTTTATATACTGTAGAATCTCCATAATAGTTAACACAGGCATCAAAATACATTCCAGTCCAGTCACACTGCTGCACGAAATCCTCGTCAATCCATAATCCCTGCTCATACAGTTCAAGCCCATCTACCGGTCTGTTCTGAACTTTTATGCCATAATCCTTTCCGCTCTCTGCATCTGACATATCCAGCATATAGTTAAGACCTACTATCCCCGCATTTTTCAGGAAATCTCCCATAGTTACCAGATATTTACCCACATTCTGTCCCTCCTTTCCTAAAATTATAGTAATATTTCGAACTTACCGTGACCTTCTGATCTTCTGGCTCCCATTCCTGCCTGATAAAGAATATTAAGCAGCTCACAATTACCTCTAAGCTTATATATTCCAAGGTTAGCATCCACCTTTCTTCCAAAGCAGTTAACTACTACTTTTCTTGCTTTGACAGGTTCTATTGATAATCCTTCTGTATCAACCCCAATTTCCATTTTCTGAATGAAAATCTCTACATTTTCACATAATGCCTTTGAAAATCCTTCATCTGCATATGTATAATAAATGTCTTTGTTAGTCACACTGTCGTGCCGTCTTACAATCAATGGACTCTGCATCTTTACAATAATTTCATCATCAACAATATCTTTACGATTGTTTGACCTTATTGAAATCAATTTCATAGAATTGCCACTGACAGGATACTGCTTGTATCTCATAAGTTGAAAAGCGTTAAACCATTCTATAGTCTGTCCCATATCAGCATCTGTAAAAAACACTTTAAATCTGTTGTCCCTAAGAAATATAGTGTCACCTTTAAATACCGCACCTGGCAGATATGTACTGAATGTAAATGATTTAATAATTGAATGCTCCTTATTATATAATCGCTCAAACATATCTTCCGAATAATTCCTGCTTGCTGCTTTTAAGAAACTAACCATCAATCTCTCATATTCCAGCGGTAACTGTGGCTTTTCAAGTTGAAATTCTAAAGATAGCTGTATCATTGTATCACCTCCTTTTGCTTAATTATGTAGTTCATATCTGGATATTACTACTTTAGATTTAAGATGTCAATATAAATTATCAATTTGGATTAAAAAACTTTGTTTGATTTTTAATGTCACTTATTATAATATACATATATAATTTCTACATTTTGGGATGTAAATAATTGATAATTAATATAATCAACTTTTAATAGCTACATTTTGGAATTCTCCCATCCCCCAAACCTTTCCATTGTTATTTCCAATCCCATATATTATAATTTTTCTTAACCAAACAAATGAAGGAGATTTATTTAATGAAGAAAACTAATTTTTGGAACAGCCTGCCGTTCAAGCTGATGGTAAGTGTTCTGGCTGGCGTTGTTATCGGGCTGGTGCTCAGTTCGACGGATGGCAATGCATTTTCAAAGGCCATATTAAATATTGTGGTGACGCTGAAATATATTCTTAACCAGATTATTAATTTCTGCATTCCGCTGATTATTATCGCATTTATCGCACCTTCGATTACACAGATGGGTAAAAATGCGTCTAAGCTGCTTCTTATTGCAGTAACTATCGCATATTCTTCATCTGTCGGAGCAGCTTTGTTCTCGACTGCTGCCGGATATGCGCTGATACCACATTTGTCAATTTCATCTACAGCGGATGGATTGAAGGAACTGCCTGCGGCAGTGTTTGAATTGTCGATTCCGCAGATTATGCCTGTTATGAGTGCTCTCGTGTTCTCTATCATGATCGGACTCGCAGCGGCATGGACAAAGGCTGAGTTAATCTCTGACCTGCTTGAAGAATTTCAGAAGATTGTGCTTGCAATTGTATCAAGAATCATGATACCGATTCTTCCATTTTTCATCGGACTCACTTTCTGCGGACTCTCATACGAAGGTTCAATAACAAAGCAGGTTCCTGTGTTCCTGAAAATTATAATTATTGTATTAATCGGACATTACATTTGGATGACTCTGCTTTACACAATCGCAGGATTGTATTCTAAGAAGAACCCGATTGAAGTAATCAGACATTACGGTCCTGCATACCTGACATCAATTGGAACAATGTCATCTGCTGCCACACTCGCAGTTGCACTCCAGTGTGCCGGCAAATCAAAGGTTTTGAGAAAGGACATGGTCTCTTTTGGAATTCCTTTGTTTGCAAATATACATTTATGCGGCTCTGTGCTGACAGAGGTATTTTTCTGCATGACTGTATCAAAGATTTTGTATGGCACTATTCCATCAGCCGGAACTATGATTCTGTTCTGCGTGCTTCTCGGTATATTTGCAATCGGCGCACCTGGCGTACCTGGCGGAACAGTTATGGCTTCGCTCGGACTTATTACCGGCGTGCTTGGATTTAACGACACTGGAACTGCCCTTATGCTTACAATATTTGCACTTCAGGACAGCTTTGGAACAGCCTGCAATGTAACAGGCGACGGTGCGCTCACACTTATCCTGACTGGATATACAGAGCGCCACGGCATCAAAGAAGGCACTGACAATTAATATATTTCTTTGACATATGTAAAGTGCTATAATCATCACATAAATACACGCGCCTATGGCGCAGAAATGAGGTAACATATGCCATTTATCAATTCTAAGATAAGCACTTCTCTTACAGAAGCACAGGAATCTGAAATCAAAACACGTTTAGGTCAGGCTATCCAGACAATTCCCGGCAAGTCAGAAAACTGGCTCATGGTCGGCTTTGAACCTGACTACAAGCTCTACTTCAGAGGAAGCAATGCCGAGCCTATGGCTATGGTCGAGGTCAGCGTTTACGGCAATGAGAACCCATCTGCCTTTTCTAAACTGACTGGCCAGATATGTGACATTTTTAAAGATGTTCTTGGAATTGCACCAGATCATGTATATGTAAAATATCAGGCTGTTTCTAACTGGGGTTGGAATGGGGATAATTTCTAATATGCGTTAATAAGCGGGGCACTCTTTTATGAATGTCCCGCTTATATATTTTCTAAAATTCTTTTCTTTCCATAATCCGCACACTAATTGCATAAGAGAGCAAAATGAGAAGTACTGTCACCACCACTGCAATTCCTGCAAGTATCCAGCCATTCATCTGGTTCAAAAACGAAAATGCACTTAATACATTTGTCTTTACCAGCTCCGCAAATGCAATGACAGACGCTCCCATTACACCGCATACCCCCGAAATGACTACTCTGCTCTTTTCTACTCCGGATACTAGCTGCAGCGGAATCAATAATGCAATCAACAATGCCGTAACCGGCAGGAACACCAATACCATAGGAATCTGGGAAGTCATGTCTATCGGCATCTGTTGTCTCATTTCCAAGATTATGTAAAGTCCCGCTGCCACAAGCCATGAAACCGTTCCTCCTGTAAGACAGAAAATATACTTTTCCCTCACATACATTTCTGCATCAATCGGCAAAGTCATCAAAAATCCATATCCTTTATCAAGCTCGTCATAGGTAACTGTATTTATCAGAAGAATACTAATTGCAAACGGCAGCCACCCCAGGATAACTGCTTCGTTCTGTAACCCTATCACCACTCCAATGATAAGAAGGAGAATTACTGCCTGTTTATTACACCTCATTAACCGGATATCTTTTTCTATTAAACCTGCCATTATCTGTACCCTCCCGTCATCATAAGAATTAATTCATCAATTCCACCATGCTCCACCACAATCTGCGGATAATTTTCCTGATAAAATCTTCTGTCATTAGTAAAGCAGGCGTAACCATAGGTTTCTTTCTGCGCTCTTATGACTGCTGTCTTGTCTAATGTCCTATATTGCTCCTCATCCACCTTTAAAATGCCATACTGCTCTAAAATAACATCTGTATCCTCATGCAAAATAATTTTTCCGTCATGAATGAGATAAATGTCGTCACAAAGTGACTCCAAATCTGTGGAAATGTGCGATGTAATCAATATTGTGCGCTTCTCATCCTGCGCTATATATTCACGCAGCAAATCAAGTATTTCATTTCGTGCTTCCACATCAAGTCCTGCTGTCGGCTCATCTAAAATCAACAAATCGGCTTTATGACTGATTGCCGTCAACACCCTCAGTTTTGCTTTCATACCGGTGGAAAATTCTTTTAATTTCTTCTTCCGAGGAAGCTTTAACACATCACATTTTTGGTCAAAAAAATCCTTCTGGAAATCAGGATACATTTTAGCAAGGATATGCCAGACATCTTCCACCGTAAACTGTGAACTAAAGCCCGACTCCGTCAAAGATACTCCGATTTTCTGCTTTACCGCAGCCGGAAGCTCTCCACCTTCGTTACCAAACACACAAATCTTTCCAGCATCCGGCTTTACCAGTCCAAGTATCAGTTTAATTGCCGTACTTTTTCCTGCGCCGTTTTTTCCTACAAACCCTGTAATTCTCCCCTCTGGTATTTCCAAGGATAGTTCCAGTTCAAAGTCCTTATATTTTTTTCGGACATTCTGCATTGTTATCATAATTCGCCTTTCTATTTCTCATCAAGTATGAGCTTTACAACCTCTAAGATTTCTTCTTTCTCCATCCCAATTGCCACTGCCCGGTCAATGGCTTTGTCAAAGTCCTCTTCCACAGCAATTCTTCTCGCCTCCGACGCAAGCTGTTTATCCGAAGCAGTCACATATGTTCCCTTTCCGTGAACAGTCGTAACAAAGCCTTCCTCTTCTAACTTGTCATAAGCTTTCTTTACAGTCAGCGCGCTGATGCGAAGTTCCCCTGCAAGCGTCCTCACAGACGGAAGTGCCTCTCCCTCTTTTAATACAGACTGGATAATCTCTGACTTTATCTGCTCCATAAGCTGTTCGTAAATCGGAACCATGGAAGAATGATTTAATATAATATGCATATTTTTGTTTTCTCCTTTGTGATAAACAGTATATAACAGTTGATGCGTGTTGTCAACTGTTATATACTGTTTATTAAAAATATACAAAATAAGAGCCACTCTAAGGTGACTCTCATTTATTTTTATATTTAACTTAACTAAAATATTTTACCTATTTTTCTGTTAATCTACAAGAAGTTCCCTACAATAATATTTTAATCCTTTTTGAGCATTCTCTTTCTTATAAATATAAAAATCGTACCAAACTTTCAAAGTTTAGTACGATATCTCCACTATAATAGGATTATTTCCTCTCGACTATCCAACTAGCTTATCCAACATTCCTACAATCTTTTCTCTTTCACCACAGCCATTAGTCTTAAATCTTAATAATGGAATTTCATACAAATCCATTATGCGATCCTTTAATAAATCTCTTGAAGCCTGTACGGTATCCTTTTTATGAAATTCATATCCATCAACTTCAATCGCTAAAACCGGCTTTTTACTGATTATATTGTAAATCAGAAAATCCAGATGTGTTGCTGGATTCATTGCATACTGGCACTCCCTGTCATTTAATAGTTGAGGATTTTTAATCAGCATATTCAATGGAAAATGACAAACAACATCTAAACTTAAATATTTATTATCAGCAATTATTTCCTGTATCAATGAATACATAAGATTCTCAGAGTCATATTCTGATATCTTTTTATATTTCTGCAAATATGCTATTCTTTCCTCAGTATACTGCTTGTAAAGATAATCAAAGATTGAATAAATCTTACTCTCAACAACTTCAAAATTATTATACTGAATGTAATCTATTAAATCTGTTATATTGTGTTCTTTTGACTGCTCATTTCCAGTCACAACCAACATCAGTTTCTTTTTTGCCCTTGAAACTGCAACATTAATCAAATACGGATTATCCGCAAAATCTGATATTTCATCATCTACAGTGGATATAATAATATTGTCTTTCTCCTTGCCCTGAAACTTATGTACGGTAGCTGCATCAATATCTGTTATCTCCCTGTTCAATGCTTCAACCTGATTCCTGTACGGAGTAATAATCCCTGTTTCTTCCGGGTTGAAGTTATATTTAGGCATAATTTCATTTTTTATAACATCTATCTGACGCTGACTGTAATGATTTCGTTCATGATTTCCGGCAACTGTTTTCACAACTGACAAAACATCATCTTCACCATTATCCTTTGTCATAATAATCAGTTCACCACGATAAAATTTCTGATTGCAGAAATTAATTATTTTAGGATGACACCTATAATGCTCTCGCAATAATGTCTGTGTTATATCAGGCATAATATCCAGAATTGACTGCAAAAAGCTCTTTGTAAACTGATATCCTTCTTTCAGATTATATGTATCAAATATAGCTTTTGCTCTGACCCTCATATCTTCTGTAACAACATTTGGAAGCTGCTTAGTATCTCCCACAATAACCACATTTCTCGCACAAGAAAGTGCTAAAGCCCCTGTTGCAATATCTACCTGTGATGCCTCGTCCATAATAAGATAATCATATACCACATCTGAATTCAGACTATTTCTCGATGAAAATGTGGTACTTAATATAACCGGATACTCCTTCAATACATCATTGGATTCCTTCCACAGATTATCCTCACTAAATACTCTCCGGCTGTCGTTCCCTTCATATCTTCTTGCCAGCTTGTCTTTTAGTAAAATCATTGAATTGTCACATAAATCGTTAAGCAAATGCTTATCAACACCGTTTAAATATCCCTCAATATCTGAAATCTGCTTAGATAATTCTTTTTCTTTTGCCTTATAATACATAGCCTGAAATGTTGTAATTATCTTTGAAAATTCCTGCTTATAAAAACTCCAGTGTGTTATGCCATACTTGAAAAATGTCTTTATTTTAAACCAGAATCCTATTGTCTTTTTCTCCTCTGATATTGCCTGACACTCCTGCCATAACATCATCCATTGTTTTGATGATAACATTTTCTTGCACTTTATATTATCTGTATTAACATCGGATTCTTCAACATACTGGTTAAAATATTGCTGTTCTGTAACTAATTGAGATAATTCCTGCCTTAAATAAGCAAGTTTTTCCTGTTTATCAAAAAATTCTTTTAACCTAGCGGATTGCTCTGATATTTTCTTACGCATTTCACCAAATTCTTCAGACATTTTCCAAGTTAAAAAATCAGGATAAGATGAATCCTGATGCTCAACAAATGTTTTCTTATTTTTAGAACTTCCCAGTGTTGCAGCAACAAATCCCAGATTATACTGTGGCGAAGACAGTTTGTCATATACATTTTCAGTTGCAGAATTATTATTAGATACAATCTGTACCGTTTTGTCCAGCATCAATATATTAGCGATAATATTTAATATCGTCTGTGTTTTACCTGTTCCCGGCGGTCCTTGTATTACACTTATCTGATTCTCCATCGCATTTTTTACAGCATTATACTGACTGTTATTACAGCCAAATGGAAATATCGGAACATATTCTCCCCCTCTTTTACCAGTATTCAATAAAGAAGGATTCAAATATTTCGCTAATGCAACCTCATTACCAACATAAGTAATTTTATCAAATCTTTTAGGTAATAATTTTTCCCCCGTCTCTTCATTTCTAATATTACTCAATTCAGCAATCTGCTTTATATATTGGAATACATCGGCAGACCTTTTATCATTCAGGCACGACTCCGCAATATGTAAATCGCGCTCATGGTAATCCCGTTCACTGCCGTCTTTAAAACAAATATGCCAATAAGACTCCTGTCTGCCTCTGAACACAGATATTGCATCTATATCAAAAAACTCCCGTCCCTCTCTGCTAATACGATACGACTTAGGATTTAAAACATCCGGCTTAGTTAATTTCTCAACATTCATATATGCATAGAGATAGCTTTTCCCATTATTAAATTTCACGTTCCATTTATGTGTCTCCGTGTCGTACACACATGACATTACTTCGGTTGTCTTTATCTCACCCTTGATAATAATCATATAATATCTTGTATCCATTTAGGCCTCACTGTTTCTTCCCACTTACATTTTCTGTAACATCTTAACAACTGTATTTTTCTTATTTCAAAGTTGTCATTTGAATAATTATTTCTTCTTGTACATATGTTTTATGCGTAATCGGCATCTTCAATATACTCTCTTAATTCAACTTCCTCCTTATATTTTTCATATTTCATACATAGTTCCTCAAGATATTTTCTATGTTCTATGTAATCAATGCCTTTTAGGCTATCTTTCAACAATTTTAGGAATTCAATTTTCTTAAGAATAAGAGGTACTTCACTTCCAGACCATGAACAAGACATAGGAAATAAATAAATTTTCTTAAAATCCTCAATATTTTTATTATCTTTTAGGAATTCTATAATAAATTCTAGTTTACATTCTGGCAAAACGGTTACTACTACCAAAATAAGTTTTCTACATTTATCAAAATTCAAACTATATTTATGAAGCTTATCAATTAACCAGTCTTTCTTTCGTTTAAATACATTACAATCTTGTGTTTTTCTAAACAGTAATCTTGCTGGCCTATCTACCGTATCGTCATCAATTAATACCATATATGCATAATCAATGCATTCTCGCCATTTATCAACATTCCATATCAAGTCAAACATTTTATTCTCATAACCATCCAAATAGATATTGTCTTTAACAAAATCAACATACTCATTCCATATTGCAGGTTGTTGTTCAAATATTTTTATAAATAACTTTCCATTATAATCCATATCAATATTATTCCTAATAGCATTCATGTATATTGTTGCTAATGTCTCAATATTGTCTCTGAAAAAATAGAAAATTAATTTGATATCCTCTTCTTTATATGCACTTCCCAAAAATGCATTTGAAAATTCAGGATGATTAACAACCTTCTCAATTACCTTTGCTTTAAGTTCATTATCTTTCTCCCCATACCGATTTATTATTTGAATCTCCGGAATGATATGCCTATCTTCGTTAAGATTATTTAGTACAAATTCTTTATAATCATTAACAGCCTTTTCGCTGATACTCTCCTCCGGAAGGCACTCCCAAATAAGTGATAACCACTCATCTTTTTTATCAAACATTTTATTGATAACCAAATCATAAGTTGCTTGATATCCAAGATTATCAATCAAATATTTTATCTGACGATATCCATTAATTCTTAAAGGTGCATTTTCATTAAAATATTCTTTGATTACATCTATGTATAAGATACTATCCTCTTCCAAATTTTCAAAAATGTAATCCAAGCCTGTATTTAATGTCCATTTTTCTCGCTCACTCAATTTCCTTTCTAAAGAATTACATATAGCAAATAATTTTCGATAATTGCATAATTTATACGATTTTACTTCCTTTAAGATACGCTCTCTATGTATTTTTTCAGCATCATCTATAGTTTGTCCTAACTTGTGGTTACAATTCAGTATATCATAAATTCTATATTCTATATTCTTCTCAAATATCTGAAAATGTTCATCAGTCGTTATTCCAATTTGCTCAGCTATTTTCTTATATCTAGCGACTATCTTTGCGTCATAAAAATCTGGCTTATCCTTATCTATAAGATTTGTATAAATAATATCAAAGTCTGCTTTTAAGTATTTGCTAGATTCTTCATCACTTAATCCATTAATATTATTATTCAATAGAATTTCATTAACAAGATCTTTATATTGAGCATATTTTCGTAAACAACCTAAATTTTTCAATATATTCGCACGAATAACAGCAATTTCCTCTGTGAATTCAATGGGCATTCTTACAAAATTTACTGAATGACTATTTCTAATTGATTCAGTAAATGATATTTCTGTTTTCAATGCATATTCTGAAATATGTAAATACAAAATACTATTATTATAATTTTCCCCTTTCTCTGTTACAGCCCACAACTTATCCAACATACACAATTCATGATTATATTTAGTTGCGTTAGAATATCGGTCATATAAGAAATTTTCGGTTAAAACAAAATAAAAATCCATTATTAAATCAGGTCTTTTAGTATAATAAAATATAAGTAAATCTAATGCATCTTCAAAATTATCTGTATATTTATAGCCACCCAAAATTTCTATTTCTTTTGATGATATTTTATGATATTTTTTCTTATCATTAATATCAAACCCATCCAAATCAAAAATCACAATATTTTCTTGATCTATATGTTTCTTTATAATATATAAAGCCTTATCTGGTTCAATCTGATAAAAAGATTCTAAATATTGCATGTTCTGATCAATTGGAGCATTATTCCATGCTGAAATTATAGATTCTTTCAGATATTTTTGTAGTTCCTTTGAACCAAATATTTCCATCAAAGTATTAAGAACATAAATAACTTTATTTCTGTAATTAGGAAATCCAATATTAATTAAACTCTCCACACTTACCCATTTTTTCTTAAATAAAACATAATATAATATGTAATTTCCAAAACTCTGATCCGATATCTTTGTTATCTCATTTTTAAACCAATCTATTAATTCCAAATAATACAAATTTTCTATTATATTCTTTTCATCAATTTCATTACCATAAGTATTTTTCAAATCATTATACAATTGATTACCATTACTTTTTACTGGTCCTGCCACTGCAATAAAAAAAAGCATAATAACATCATTTTTGGTCAATTTTACATCATCAATAATATATCCATAATAGTTTTCGAAAATATCTTCTGCATTATGTATCGCTTTATATCCATCATTGATTGATCTTATTCCCGCAAGAAATGCTAGTCTTATATTACCATTAGCTATGGATGTTATCTTTTTAAGATAATTCGTATTTATAATTCCCAGATTATTTTTTAAAATATCAGTTATTTCATCATCTTTAAAGCTCCTAATTTTAATAATACTAGGTTTTGAATATCTTGACACTTTTTTAATTACTCTTTCTCGAGCATAATCTCTTACCGTAATAAGGATATTAATCTTATAATCATTTGGTAAAGTCAAAATTGTATTAAGCACATTATCAAAACTTGTAACCATATTAGCATCATCAAAAAAAAGCAGATAATTCCCTGGTTCATCAATATAGTACTTAATATCTTCATACAATAAATTCCCATTGCTTTTAATGCAGTATATCTTTATATCTTTTTTATCTTGCCTTCTGCAAACTTCCAAAGCCAATCTCGTTTTTCCAATTCCTGATGGTCCAATTAATATGGTAACTATATTTTCATTAATACTTTTAAATATTTCGTTAATTTCAGAATCCCGATGAAGAATTTTACAATCTATAGGTGCATTAATACCATTCGCATCATATGCCTTTACAAAATCCTCAATATCAAAAAATTGATTTGTATCTATTGCAATACCAAGCATATCCTTTGCAATGTGTGGGTATATTAATGCCAAATCATGTGAAAGTGTATCAATTCCAATAAGCTCTATATTCACTCCTTGAATAATTTCCTTATTAAGAGATAACTGCTCAATATGAATATTTGTGGAACTATGTCCACAGATAATTTTTTTTATTTTATCTTTAGGCAATGAAAGTTTTGCCTTATCAAAGCATGCTATAATATCTTCTTTTATTTTCTCTTTAGGGCGTGAATTTACACTTCCATAGTTAATTAGGATATATTTTCCATCATCAGTCATAACATATGAGTCTGGTATACCTTTTGTTGGTTTATTTGTACCTGCTTGAACTCCTAATGTTTGAATATTAGTAAATTTATATTTTTTATAAAGATATTGATCAAATAATTTTTGAAATGCTCCTCCCTCTAATTGCATAATCGCACTTTGAATATAATTTATATTACTCAATATTCCATCCCCTTTTATTAACAAAGTAATTTATAATAATTCATTCTCTAATTTATAATATCATTTATAGTTAAGATTAACTTATCTGTATACATTTTTAAAAAATTAATCAACCTATTACTAATATATTATATAATAACATATTAGTAAAAATATTTCCTCTTCAATATATATCAACATATATTATTTCAAAGACTTATTATAAATTTAAATAAAGCATAATAATTCTAATTATGATATTAGTTTCCTCTTATTATCAATAATACATGTATTATATAGGTATCACGATAAAAGAAAAAGCTCCATAAATGGCTTGTTTACGCCATTTATGAAGCTCTGTTTGTCCAAGGGCACTCCCTTTATTTCATCAGGAGCAAACACTCTTCTATCCTCTTAAAGATGAATGTTATTGCCCTTTAACAATCAATAGCAATATATGCTACTCTTGCTTAAATATTTCTCATAATTCATAAAACATTGATTCTACAAGGCTTCTTTCGGCTACTATGAAATAAAAGAGACCGTAAGATGAGGAAAACTTGGTCTCATCTTATGGTCTCTGATACTTTTTATTTTATTGTTGACGATACAGTCTTTTGCCCTAATGATGATAACCCTTATTGCCCTTTAACACCGTTTACTACTCAAACTCGCAGAGTCTGGTTTGATTCTGGTTATTATAATATGATTATCTATACCATTTTGTATTGATAACTCATACCTTTTCCACACATTATTTTTCGTTTCACATATTTTTAGTACCAATCCAGTACCATTGCATTTTTTCATTATTGTGTGTAGTTCCGGTGGCTTGCAGGTTGGTTGGACTATTCAAAGAATAATCGTCCGTTGGTTTGCAAGTTCACCTATGTGCATTATAATATGAAAAAGTGGATTCCGCAACATACAATTTTGCATAAGGAACTGCTTCTGGATCTAAATCTTCGAAAGTAGCACCTTCTACAATTTCTTTGGACCAGTCTACTCCAACCTGACTTCTTATTAAGTCCACCTTGTCCATTGGCAGAGGACTTATAATTCTCATCTTCCCTCGCATACGCCGCACCATTCCAAGTTCTAGGAATTCCTCTCGTTGCCGGTGGTATCTGAAAAGCTACTATACGATGTCCATCCATATTCACTTCATAAATTTCCATAAAGGTAGCTCTTTCATTTGTACCACCAACAATCTCTTTTTTTAGATTCTGAAGGTTTCCATCCTGACGATAGGCCGTACCCACTATTTCTTTTTTATTTGTCACTCCAAAGATAAGCCAAGCCTCTTTAAAACCACGTATATTTGCCTCATTTCCTAATGCCGAAAAATATTTTCCAATATCTTTGAATGAATAATTTGTACGAGCTTCCTTGAATTCGACAACTTCATCTTCAAAGTCAATTATCATTTTTCGTATTTTCTCAATCAGTTGCTGATCTGTATATATCATATTACTTTCTTTCCGCCTTGGACTAATCTTGAGCTAATCTTGGACTAATTAAAGTTTGCAATAAGCTAAACCTACTATCATCTCAACGGACAATCTAACATAGTTACCTTATCTGCTAAATCAAGAAATCCGTTTGAAACTCTCTTCGAATGTTCGATTATTCTATGTGTCCATTTAGTTTTTCATTCCACTCTGCTTCCTTAAATCCAACAATAACAGTATTGCTATTTACAACTAATGGTCGTTTTACCAACATACCATTCGTAGCTAATAACTGTAACTGTTCCTCTTCACTCATTGTAGGAATCTTGTCCTTTAGCTGTATTTCTTTATAAAGAAGTCCACTAGTATTAAAGAACTTCTTGAGCGGAAGTCCGCTCTTGCCATGCCATTCTTTCAATTCATCATAAGTAGGATTAGCATCTACAATATGACGCTCAGTATATTCTATATTATGCTCATCCAACCATTTTTTAGCTTTCTGGCAAGTTGCACATTTTGGGTAGCATATTAATAACATTGTTCTACATCTCCTCATTTAAACTTAGTCTTCTGCGTCGCCATATAATATTTTGATGTTTAATTCATAATCATCATATGGGTTGGGTCTTATAGGTTTGATTTCTTTTAATTCAATATATTTACATTCTTCTTCATCAAACCAAACCACAAAACTCCTATCTGTATCATGGCATATTTGATTACCATATAACTCATAGGCTTTATTAGAAGGACTACGATATACCCTAAACACCCAAAACAACTTATAGCTATTTTCTTTTAACGCAGACTCCAGTATAGAAGTGTTGACTTGTAAGCACACTTGTTGATTTTTCCAATCCTTGTCTACATCAGAAAATTTGTATATTACTTCGTTATTTTCATTTATATACTCATACCCATCTCCGTATGTTATGCCTGTTATCTTTCTTGCAATTCCACTTGGTAAGTAAAAACTCATTTCTGTATCTTCATCATGTGCGGATAGACATGTAGTAATAAGTTTATATACTTGAACATTATTTTCCTGTTCACCAATATTTATAATATCATTAGTCTCTTTTGCAGTTTGAACCGCACATATTTCTTGCGGTGTATAGAAGCCACTTGTTTCAATATATGAATGAAAGTCTGATACATTTAATAATTCTGCCCTATCTTCTGCATATACATCTAATGCTTCAATGAATTTTTGAAATCCATCTCTTTTTACAATTCCTGAAGAAATCCATACCGCTTCCTCTATTCCTAATAATTCATTAACAATATTTGTAAATGCGTATAATATTTCCGTATCCGTTTTTCTATCAAACCAAGCTGCAAAATCAGGAACATCAGCCTGTTTCATCCATTTCTCAATGTTCTCAATAGAGAATTCTTCGTATGGAGTTACAACCATCTGATCGGTATGAATCCATTTGTCCTCCATCTTAGTATGTCTACTATTAACATAATCTTGATATGTGTTGGTAAAGTCATCAATTTCATAATAATCACTTATATACCTGATACCTTGTCCATAATCGTTATACTGCAGTTGGCTTGCAAATGCAGCTTCCATATGATGCTTCACGCACCAAACGTATTTTTCAGCCACCGTCATTACTCGAGACATTGCACCATGCGTAGATGGCGAATGCGTATGACGTATACATATATCAATACCCAAATTATTCTTATCTTCACATTCCCAAAAAGTCTTTTTATCCCAGCCTTGATTCAATAAATACTGATATGCAATTGAGATAATTAACCCTTCCGGCTCAAGCGTATCAACATCATATTCCTTCTTGTATTGCTCGATAAAGTCTGCTGTTTCCTTCAAGTATTCGCGAGTTTTATAGTCACTACAAAAGAACCTGTCCAAATGATCACATAGTACATATCGCGCCAAATCATAATCTATTGGACCATATCCAGAAAGTCTTTTTGAATTAAAAGAGTCCTTATACGCTGGCATAAATGAACTTTTTCTGATATATTTCTCTGATATTCTATTTTCACATTCTGCGTCACATAGTCCTTTTGATATTGCAATCTTAACAATGCCTTTGCAATAATACCTAATTGCAGAATTTTCATACTTAAAAAGACCTTCTTCTGAATAAACATTCTCAACTATCCAAGATGATAATTTCTCAAGATATTCTTTCTGGACAAACTTTCCAAGCGCAATTCCATATGCTATTGCAAATATATCTTCTACAATCTGTTCATCGTTGATATCTGCACAATATAGCAATAAATCTAAATACTTTTTGGGATTATTGATTCCCCACTCTGTTAGTTTAAGTCTACAATCATGCCGAATGTCATTATCTACAGAAGATAACCTCCATACCAAAATTAATGGTGCTCCCATGTAATGCTCTTCATCAGATAACACAATCATAGAGGTATCGATCTCTGAATATGTTCTCCAACTAGCATTATAATTATTACGTAAATATGTTGGAATCGACCACCATATATCTCTTTGAGCTGGTTTATCAAAACTTCTTAGGAACTCATCAAGTAAATTTCCACCCAAAGGATGGTTATCAACTTTGCTTACAGGAATAATAATATTGTTAGCAATTTCTCTAAACTCAGCCTCAGAATATTGCATTAATTGTTTAACATAATCACGATACTTAGATGCGATTCCAGCAGATGTATTGGCCAATGTATAACATATCAAGTCAAATAATACAGATTCTTCTAATTTAATATTCGAATATTCTGAAATTAATTTTTCATCTTCCTCTATTGCTATTAGTGAAAGCATCTGATATATACCATTCGTATACTCAATATCAATATTATTTCCGGTCTTAATTACATCATATATTTTTCTACCTATAAGGTAGTCGAATGCAGGTTGCATTCCCCATGAATATACAGTCTCTGGCACACTAAACTCATCTTTACAAATTTGATGTGAATATATGAATCCTTCATTTTCAATAAAAAATAACAAATCCTCCAGATGACTTTTTATGGGTTCCTTACTCTCATTAAGAATATCCTCAAAAGTCACTTCTTTTTTATTGGTTAGCAATGTAGCCACAGTAACCAATACTGTTTTTATCATACTTTGTTGTTTTGTTTCTTTTTCTTGCTTTCTATAAGATTCTTCTACAGAGTCAATTTTCTTCTGAAACAACCTAGTAATAACTAATGAGTTTTTATCTAAATTCCCCACTCTACTATTGCCATATAAATCGCAAAATAATTTAAGTGACATAGGTGTACGTAATATTCCTTTTATCCAATAATTACCACATAAATCAATCTTATAAAATGCTATATAATTATCAAATAATTCATTTACAGACACATCTCCACTACTTGGTAATGTATAAAAACATTCTCGGTAATCCAAATCATAATATCTAGGAAATACATATGGTCTTGATAAAAAAACAAATTTTACATTTGAAAAAATATTTTCATAGACTTGCGTTTCCTCTATTCGTTCCTTCCAAAAGCTCCATGAAGAAGCTTCATCTATTCCGTCTACACATATTAAGCATTTAGGTTGAACTACAATATCACAACTTTCATTCAAATATCTATTTCTCAGCAAGGCTGCATTTTCTAAAGCTTGAAACAACTCTAATTCACTCCATGTCGTCGATAGACCTATAGTTCTTGTCAAAATAGATAACCAACTATCACCTTTCCTATAATCCTTTGCTTGCACTAATATTGGAAGATATGTTTTACCCTGGAGCATCAAATTAATCTCACTAACAATTCCTGCCGTCTTTCCCGTCCCCTGATTACCGAGAAAAATAATTTTATTAGCACCGGCAGTAACCACACAACACAGATATTGTTCAAAATCGTCTACAATATTTTCCAAAATATTTTCTGCTGCATGAAAATGCGAATAATAACTAAAATGTAGCGAACTTTCTCTTAAATCTGACACTTCACAATTTAGTTCGAATTTCTTTTGGATATTGCTCATTTCTATACCTGTACCCGTTACAACTAATGAACCAAGCTCTTTTATAGTACATAACCAATCTCCGAGGATAGAAATATCTGCTTTTATCTTTTCAATAAGGTCTTTTTCTTTTTCTGGAAATTTCAATCTCAATATATCTTCATAAGCCTTTTTCAGTTTCTGAACTGTAGCATAAATAGTCTGCGTCATATCATATTTTTTCTTTGTCGCTTCGAAACCACCAGTAAAATATGAAAGTTTGTCGTGAATATAACCCGTCGAATACAAATCAGGTATGTACTTTGTTTTTGCCCAACTATTGATTGCCTTTTGATAAGATGTCAAAATCTCTGTCTCAAACACCTCTGAGGTTTCAAACCAATACTTGTAACACCCCTGCGTTTCTGGCATACATAATTTTTCTTGTATGCATGTCTCATCCCATAATTCAATTACAACATCCGGGTATTCTTTATTAATTTTTTCACATAAATTTATCCATTTTGATTCTTCTGTATCCTTAGCAACTTGATTATTTTTTACCATTCTCTTTGATGTCAAATCTCTAGGGACACAAACAATATACCGTTTTAATTCTGGACGAACTTTAATTGCTGTATAAAATGAATTCTCAATTTGTGTAAATTGAGAAGCTTCCATTTTCTGTGGAAACCACTTTGATTGAACACCAATAACATCACCTGATGTTAAAAGTCCATATGCTTCTACACCGCCATCTCCACCGCTTCCATTTACAAAGGCAAAATGAGAAATGTTATCTTTGTATTCTTTCTTCATCCAACATTCAAACAGCATATTGCACATTACTTCAAATGCATGATTGGAGGATTCTCCATGATTATTAAATTTTGTCCAATCCATAATTACCCCTCCAATACTGCACTCTTACTCCATCGCTTTCTGCAACAATACTTGCGCATTATTGTAAAATGGAACATCACACTTGCTAAGTACCATAGTAGGTATTGTTGCTATTTCAGAAATATTATCCATAGGTACAATTACCATCTTTGCACCATTATCAGCAAGTGAACTTACTTTATCTGCAAACTGAACAACTCTCTCTACAGCGCCACCAATTGTGACATTACCGATAACAGCAAGTCCAGCTTTTAAGTTTTTCTTATACAGTGCGGAAAGTATACCTACATAAATTGCACCACCAATCCCCGCTGTTGTATTATTGCCAAGGACATTAGTAACCTGAATATTAAGGTCTGTTTCCTTCAATGAATGTCTTTCATCTAATATTGTTTTCTCGTTAGCCTTAATATAGTTAACTGTATTCTTTACATCTTCCTTAATTGCATTACTTGTGGTTCCAGTTATTGTAATCTTTCCATTACCAGGTACTACAACTACCTCAATACGAATAATTCCGACATGATCACCATCACCAGTCGCTGAATAACATACTCCTGGTGCTAATGGAACATTTTCTATCAGAGCACTACTCTTTTCTTCCGGCAATGACACAAATATTTCTTCCTGTGTTTCTTTATCAATATAAGAAAAATTTGTATCCCAGAATTCCATTCCGCCGATACGCTTTAATTGTTCTTTAACTCTACGACGCATCTCCAATGCAATCTTCAGATATTCTTCAACATCTTCCTTGGTAAAGTTACCATCTGGATGAAGAAGCTTAATGTATCCTGACACAATTCTTCTAACAGATTTTGCGTCTCTTTGTTTCAAATGACTTCCTAAAGAAAAGAACTCATCAACTACTTCATAATATGTATCCTTACGCAGACCTTTTAATAATTCAGAAAAGAAATCTGTACTGAATCCAAAATGAGTTGTAAAGTTTGAAGGAGCAAACTTTTTGATTTCCCACCCTGGAAGGTACGCATTTATACGATCTAAGAATGCTGTATCATTGTTTACCTCCGATGACATCGGACTAAACAGATGTGAATTCTGTAGTACAGTTTCTACAGGCTGATTGATATTTCCATTGTAAATTATAGATGCATTACCTGAGATTTCTCCTCCCTTTCCACCTCTAGAAAATGATCCTGATTCCATATAATCCTTCATAAGGGGAACAGCATCACTATCCTTAAACAGATGGTCTGTACTCTCATCAAAGCAGATTGCATCCCACTCTCCAACAGAACCAACTCGTCCAGTTGTATTATTCACAAATAACTTTGCAACTGTTCCCTGTCCACCAGACATAAGCAATGCATATGGCGTAACTTCTTTGTATATATATGATTTACCAGAAGAACGCGGTCCCAACTCAACCATATTAAAGTTAGCCTCAACGAGTGGTATCAAACGCAATAATAACAAATCCTGAATTCTTTCATCCAAGCCTTCACTATCAGGTTCATATCCAGCACTTCTAAGAAGAAGTTTTTTCCACTCTTCCTTAGAGAACCCTTTTCTTTTTTCTGCAATACGCTCCATATTGAAATTGGAAAGCTGTATCGGCTTTATATCATTTACTAAGAAAGGATATACCTTACTGCCTACTGTAATCATTGGATCATATTCCATGTCGATAATTGCCCATATTCCACCAAGTAATAACTTTTCATGACTTCGCACAAGCTGGTCACTAATATTCGCCTTTTTAATATTGCTATTAACAATATTTGCCCAATAGCAATCCCTCTGTGGATCTAATTCAACAGAAATTTTATCGATTATTTTATATTTACCGTGTTCCTTTAATTTTGACTGAATCAGGGTACTCTCTTCAGGATTTACATAGTGCTCCCTAAGAACATTTTTTACATTCTCAATACCCTCACGGATTTTATCTTCATCATCTGTACTACAAGTATTTGCAAGAAGATATTCCAAAACAAACGCAGGTACATTAGCACCGCCTTTAATCAAAGGAGCCAAATCTTTTCTAACTACGCATCCACGAAATTCCTCTAATGCTTTTTCATCAATATAATCAGACACTAATGTCACCTCCCTAGAATAATCCGCCTAAATCTCTCATCTGGCTCTTTGTAACTTTTGCCTTATCCAATTGATCTTTGGTATCTTCGTCAATAATAACTACTACACCTTCTGTTGCAGAATCAAGTGAAAGCTCAACCTTTTCTTGACTTCCCGGACTTATCGATATAATACTGCTCTTATCAACAATCTTATCACCAACATATAATAAAACTCTTACTTTTCTCTGATAAGATAAAACATCTTTTGCTTCACACGATGAAAATTTAACAGTAAGTATATTTCCCGCAATATCAATCAAATCTTTCTTGTTTGTAATATCAACATCCATTTGATTTTGCTTATTGTAGGTAAATACAAAATTAGGAATAACAACTTCTTGTGGAGTAAAACCACCGTGAGAATATCCATACTTTCCAGTAGATACAAACGGTCTTGAACTTTTTGCAAAATTCACATAGTTATAATTTTCATAATGCTCCTCAATAGAAATATACTTGCTACCACTTTGCTCATCTACAGATCTAATATAACGTTCTGATACTTCCTTGCCGCCACTGATATCATCTGTAGGTATTTTATCTGATTCCTCCAAAATTCCTGTAAGCACAAAACCGTGGTCTGTCACCAAATGAACCTCTTTATATCCCAAATGAAGTAATAACTGTATTTTCTCTACTAAAATATCTTCAAATTCATCAACCAAACGAAGCATGCCTTGCTGCATCTTTTCCCCAGCATCATCAATATCCTTGTATGTTAATACGAGAATTTCACCATCCGTTGTTCCATTCACTTCATCAAGTTGCATATATGTAATATCTTTTCCGGTTTCATCTGACAGCTTCTTTTCACGTTCCTTCTTCTCTGCAATTATCTCACCATCAGTAGTATATAAAGCGCTCATATTATGTTCTGTTTCAGATGGAAGCCCCGCATACATAAATTTTTTATCAACAGAAATATCACTTGCTACTCTTGATGCAACACTATCTGCCACTTCATATCGAACTCCATCACCAACTATGATAGCTATCTTTTTAGAAGTATTCTTTATCAAATTAACAAGGTATCCCTTTTGTGATTCCTGATATTCTCCGTAATGAGCAAACCAAGACTTTAACAGATCCTGATTCATACGCTCATAGCATTCTTGAATCGGTTTGACTATGTTTATATCTGCTTTTAGGTATGTAAGTATCCTTCTCATTGATCTATCTGTTTTCGAGAACTCTACTGTATAATACCTACTTATCCCATCAATAGAAGCATCATTACAAACGACTGTAAAATCCATAATATCAGCAATATCCTGCCACCATTTTGCAATGTACGGATTTGATTTTTTGAACCTAAGTCGTTTCTTGATTTTATCCAAGATATTCTTAACTTCACTAGCATTGTTAATATTCTCCACAAGTTTAGTCAAATACTTCTTATCAACCACATCAAAGCAATGGTTATCCTTCACTTTATCAATATCAATTGTGCTAGGCAATTGATATTCTCCCAAATACTTCTTGAAAGAACTTTCATGATTACGACTATCAATCCACTTGCAATAAATTACATACTCTTTTTCAGAAATATTACCCTCTAACATACCTGTAAAGATATGCCTTGCAATTTCACTAGCAAAGGTATCTGCTGGTTTATCTTGAACTGGTTGTTGCAAAAGCTTACAAAACTCCTGTATATACAAGTTCTTAACCGCTGGTGTTTTTGATTCAAGAAAACCGTTCGGATTATCGAAGAAATCTAGAATATCATTCTCAATTGATAATAAGCCTTCAATTTTCTGAACAACCTTCTTCCACCAATTAATATCCTTAAAGATTCCAAGCTGACAAGCTGTATATAACTCATCGTCTGTTAACGATACCTGCAGTGATGTTTCCTTCAGAAGTACATCTCTAACCCATTCTGTTGCAAGTTCGATGCATCCACCAGTTTTAGCATACTCAATCAAAAACGAATCTGCTGCCAATTTTCTTGAAACATATATCACCACTTGATCATTCTTATGATTCTTCTCTATTTCATGACGTAAAAACAATTCATCCTGTTTCTGCTGCCACTTACTGCTATAGTCCTTTGTAGAATAAAGGCAGATATCAGTACATGCGGCATCAACCAAAAACTTCCATCTCGAAGATTGATCAAGAATGACTATACGGTTGCTATTGCATATTTTTTTATCAATTTCATTTCTTAACCATTTTTCTATCATTTACCATTCCGCCTTTAAATATTTCTTCAACTGATTAGCATTAAGAACATCTGCTTTTAACATTTTCCTTTCCTGCAAAGGAGCAATATTCTTTCCAACACCATCATCAAGGGTCGGATTATATCCGGATGCAATCAACTCATCAATTTTGCCTACAAAATCATCGATTTCAGCTAATTGTCTATCAATTAATTCTTTTTCCTCGAGTGCCTGCGCTGTATCATTTCCTGCAATCTGAGTTTTTCTATATTCAAGTTTCTCTCTTCTCTTATATATAAAATTAGATTTTAACTTATATAGCGAATCCGAATTCCACTTGTATATAGAAATCATTGCCTCAAATCCTCTATCGGTTCCAGATGAGAGGTGCCATATAAACGGAGTTTTGGGAAGGTACATAAAAACATTTGTATAATTCATCAATTCTATGAAAAAATCTTTTTCCATAAAGTCTCGTATTTTTCTTCCCAAATATTCCTCCATCTGTAACAATTGTGCTGAATTAATTCCCATATTATCAGCATACTCTTCCAATAATTGTGTGATAGACGTATCTGTATTATTTATGCCTATTATTCCGTCATCTGTATTTGCAATAATATCCCTCATTGCATAAACAAACCATTCAAATATGAGATCTCTTGCTTTAACCATAGGCAGAACTTCCTCGTGAGCAATAAAATACCATACTGTAATCGGATTAATCTGATTATTCTTGCAAAAATCCTCAAGTTCATTAGTTTTTGAGAACAATGCATTTCGAATTTTTTCCTTAATTTCTGCTATTTGTTCATCATCATAATCAACTATGGCAGTATTTATTTTTTCACACAACTCTACACAATTTTCTTCTTCGCAATAAGCTTCCCAAGCACTTGCATACACTGGAATACTTGCGGCACATACACCCATCTTCTCCGTCATTCTTGCAATATCTGATTCACTCAAATTATAAATATCATTGATTTCTTGATCTATGAACTGTTCATAAATCAAAATATTGGTTTGCGAAAGGATTTCATTAGCAATGAATTGCAATAGTGCTTTTGTTACCGTTGACTCAATTGCTAGCGGACTACTAATTGACCCATTAAGTATATAGTTACTATCAATTTTCTTTTTGAGTTCAATACATTTTGTTGCTAAATCAGAGACCTTTGATTCTATCTCTTTTGAAGGTTTTACAAATGGTACTCGTTTCAAGTCTCCAACTTGTGTATTTACAGTTGGATTAAGGCAATCAATTAAATAAAATGCAAGGCGAGAATTCATAAATGCAATTATATATTCCAAATTGCCAAATGCACCTGTTGGGAATACACATGAACCGCCCACATCAAAAAGTGAATTTTCACTGTGAATTCTAAATGTCGTTCCTTTAGAACCGCTTCCTGTATAAGTAATGCCTTTCTTTAAATAATAATCTTGATTTCTCAAAACTGCTTTTTTGAAGGCTCGTAATTCTGCACCATCATTTTCCCAATTTAATACTGCCCAATTATTACCATACCATTTGCAATATGGCCCACCTTTTGAGTACCTAAACCATTTTGACCTTATTGGATTTTCAAAAGCAGGTGTAACCTCCCACCAAAGTCTCACAAATCTCTCATTTGATGCTGTAGCCATTCCTTGAGCGACCTTTATTCCGATTTCTTCAACAGATTTCTCTTCAAATTTTCTTCTTAGTCCATCAGAAAGATTGAACATAAATGGCATTCCATCAATTTCTTTGAAATCTTGAGGATTAATTATTGTTATTCTCTTATTATTTACTCCTTGAACCGCATTATTTACTGCTTCTTCAAAAGATCCCTTTTTGTATTTTTCTTGTTGATTTTCTGTAATGTTAAAATAATACGTATTTCCACTGTTATCTGTAGTCTTTTTAGTCACATGCCACACTGCATCTAGTAATATTCCAGGACCAAATAAATTTACTCTATCAAGACCATAATCAACTAAACATGAAATATCCCCCTCGGATAGCAATAATGCTCTGACATCCTTATATGTATCAATATTCATAAATGTATGAGGATGTATCATAGCAATAAATCCATTTGGGTTTGCAAATAGCATATTTCTTCTGATAAAACATGCATATAAGTTGGTTGTGCAATTGTATGGAGATTTATAATTCTTCTCAACAAAATTATGCATTTCCGATCCTAAAGCAGCACTATCCGTATATGGCGGATTACTTGCCACAACGTCATAAGTTTCAGTAACAATTTTCAAAAAAGTCATTGCTTCTGATGTAGCTTGGGCCATAAACTTCTTTTTATCATCAATAGCATATGTATTGATTGCTTCTCCCAATTTTTCATAGAAATTGTTGGCAAATAAATAAAACTCAACCGCCTTCTCATAAGTAAACAACGAAAGCTGAGCATCTCCCAATTCCTCTTTTAATTCTTTCTTCTTGTCTTCAAATTTCTCATCAATTCTAAGTAATGAACCAAATTTATGTGCCTGCTGCAAATCCTTCCATACATCCTGTAACAAGTCACTAAAATCTTTTGAGAAAAACTGTGCGTCAAACAGATTACCAATTTCCTTATAATCCGGAAGTCTGAAGCTAGCACTTACAACGTTATAATGATTAATTTTCACAGAATTTCTCTTTGTTTTTGCCTTGATAAAAAGACCTACCTTAGTAAGCTGTACAGCTCTTTCATCAAGATCAATTCCATGAAGATTTTTTTCAATAATAATCTGTGGGACTTCACGGCTGTTATAATCAGCACCGTAGTTTTCAATCTGATCCATATACAAGTCATAAAACAGATCGAAACAATACAGTAAGAAGTTACCTGATCCTACACATGGATCAATAACCTTTACTTCATCCAATTGCTTTATTTCTCTTGTATTCTCTGAAAAATCGCCAATTATCTTATGAGTATCCTTAATCTCTGAATCCGGATACATTTCCAGATACAGCTTACCCAAACTATTATCTACTAAGAATTTAACCACCCATTCCGGCGTATAAATCTGACTTTGAACATGTACCTTATCATACTCCACTTTATCGCCACTTGCCTTTAATGCAGCCTTCTTACTATTGTTATATATTTCATATATCTGAGATAAAATATCGCCTTGCTTCCATACTTCTTCCTCAATTTGGTCATCTTCATCAATAGCATTAATTAAATCAATTATCTCCTTGATGAATGTTGCTGTTGGAATCATATGCAAAGGAATCGTCGTATTAAAAATGTCACATTCTAGTGATAGTTGCTCGAATTGATAATTAATAAACTCTCCCAATCCTTCAAATGCATCATCCCTATACTGCTGATTATTTTCTAACCACATATAATGAGCATATGATTTACCTGAATGTTTTTGTCTTTGAGTAATCATTTCTGGATATAAACCATGAGCTTCAAGTACCTTCATGCACACCAAACGATTAAATAATGTAAACGCATAGTCATCAACAATTTCATCGAAGCAATCTATCCATTCAGACTTCTCTGACTGAATAGATTGCACCAATTGTTCAACATTGCCAATGCTAATACCATTTACTTTCTGCTGTGTATAGGTATTCCCATTCATTGTTATACCACATCTATCTAGTGTATTCTTTACAGCCTCTTCAACCTTAATTCGTATTTTCTCAACATGATCTTCCAATTTCATTCCGAAACCTCCTTAGAAAGTCACTTTATCAGTATCCTTCATTGCAGACATTGTCTTTATTTCAGACAACAGCCAAGATTTATACTCTGCCACAGTAATATCAGCATTAGGCAAAGTTCTTTTTATTGTATTCACTACAACTTGTGGCTGAGGTATATCTTCTGTAGGTGTATCGTCTGCTACCGGAGCAGGAACTACAGGCTCTTCCGCCTTTTCTCTAACCAACTGCGCATCAACAATATTTATTTCTGTCTCCTTTTGCGCAAACATCTCATTTGCAGATAATACTTCCGAATATGTCAATTTTGTATTGTATTCCTTGATAGAAGTTGTAATCTTAGGAGTTTCACATATTCTTCCTTCCGCAAATTGAAGAATAGAATTAGCCTTACTCTTTGCGATTGCATTCTCAGTAAAATCTAAGGCATCTATTTCCTGTATAAGTGCGATTGCCTTATCCTTCAATGTCTTATATTTTTCAGTCATCGAACTAGCAGCTTCTGAGTATTTTTTGAAATATTCATCGCGAATCTGCTGATACAATTTCTGCAATTCTGAATATTTATTCATTATTCCAAGGCAAAAAGCTACATCAAATTCTGCTGTAGCAGTCGCAATCACCTGAACATTTTTTGCTGCCTTTGCCAGGTCATCATTAACCTCTTTTACAAAATTTTTCCACGACTCAGCATTAGTCTGCTTATTCTTAATAAATGTCGCACATACTTCCACCTTTTCTACTGCATCAACAAAGGTATCCTTATTAGCTATAAAATATACTGCTTTATCAATATAATTTTGGTCATTAATATTAGCTACAAACCCAGTAAGTATTGACTCCACATCTTTCATTTCTGGATAATACGAATCAAATTTTGAATTAGCCTCTCTCCATGCTTTAATCTTTCCAGCATACTCGTCTGCAGTTTTTGAAATTGCGCATACTAAATCATAATCATTTGTATTCCAATCAATCTTCTTTCCATTTCTGTCTGAAACATCAAAATCTTTAAGAACAACAACTATTTCATTTTTCTGTGATGCAGTCAACGACCTACTGATGCCCTTGAAGGATGCTTTTCTAAAGTTCGTCGCGGACTTGAAGATATTCTCAACATCTGTATCTCTATATGAAAACTTCTCGGAACCATTGAATTTCGCAATAATTCTTCCACCACGCATAAGTGCAGCAACCGTTGAAACAACTGTTCCATACATATAACCGGTAGGTGGATCTAATAATTTATTTTCAATACTTGCTCCATCAACAAATGCATTTTTCATCAAATCAAGAACCGCTTCGGCTACTCTTAATTTGTCACCAATAAGAGTTCCGTTAGCATCAAAAAATTCAAAATCATTTCCTGCAAAATATGAATGAAGTTTTGAATCATTCGCCTCTTTAATTACTTTTAACGCTGTTTCTTCCTTCAACTGAGTCGATAATCTCTTAGTATAAACATTTCTAACTAATGCTTTCTCCTGATCTGATATCATGGTAGTTGCATTTGATTCGTTTAATAGATAAACATTAAACAAATAAACAATTGTTCCATTTACAAATGATTTTTCAATCAATGTTTTTAATGCATCTTCCTTTGTTTCCTTAATAGAAGCAAAGCTTCTGATATATGGCGCTTCCTCAATATCGTTTCTCTGATACTTATCTACAATAAACTCAATTCTTTTTATTTCAGTAATCATCTTGTCAATTTCAGAGAACTGACTATTATCTGGAATGAGATAAATCAAATCCTGCTGATTCTGATATGTATTCTTAATTTCTGTAACATCTGCATTTCTATCGTCAGAAATAGAATAAATGCTTTTAACTTTTAATTTTAGGTTCTTTCTTGCCGGCGATGTCAACTCATCATCCAAATCTGTTGTTACATAAACATCATACTTAATTCCGTTATCTACAATACTTCCAGCAGACTTTATAAAACTACTTTTCTTATAATATTCAACTAAGAATCCCTTTCTAACAAATGACTGAACAGCAAACTCATTCATCTCATCTAAGAGTCGTTGTTCAATATCAGATGTGATTCTGTATTGGTTGTCATTCAAAATAAGTATGCGAGCTTCAACCAAATCATCTAGTGCTTTTTTGATATCCTTTTCCAACTGGAAATACTGATCTGGCTGGCTTATATATGCTTTTATAATATTTCCCACCGTTGCCGGAGCACTGTCTGCATCCTCCAGAAAATGAATTGTTTCTAACAAACTTCTTCCCGAAATAATAGAAGCTTTATCCTCCAAAACTCTCTGTGCACTTTCATAACGATTCACAAGTAAGGCAGGTGGCTGTGGTTGAGCCTGCTTTGTCATCTTCCATGCATTAGCTGTAGAAAATACATCCTCTTCTTGCATTTCTTTTTTCAAAATATCATATGCACTAATAATCATTCCTCTCGCAGCAACATTGGTGGATGTATAACCTTTTTTTCCAAACAAGAAATTCTGCATTAACTGTAATTGATACTGATAAAATGGATAATATGTTGCATAGTTTTCTTTACTATCTGTTTTGGTCAAACCATTTCCAACAAGCATAGCTGTATCGGTAATTTTTCCAGAATTACTTGTATAATTGTCCTCAAGTAATTGCTTACCAGCATCTGTTTTCTTCAGTAAACGATTTCTAATAATCACATCAACTTCTGTAGCTTCAATATGGATCTTAGTCTTAAATCTATCCGTCATTTTAGTCAGATTAGAGCGATTAATATTGGTGTTATTGATTACATCATCCAGCTTTTCCTGTGCAATGGCCATTGTCCACACACGACCCTTAATGGCAGAAAAAGACTCACTAATTCCTTCCAAATCAAGAAGGTTAAACTTCTTCTGATTAATTGCTTCACTTGCCTCATCAAATAAGAAAACGATATCTACATCTGGTTTTATTGATAAAAATAATTCAAGTTCTTCCTTCAACTTTGCAGCACCATAATGTTCTCTGTCTTTTTCTATTGAATCTCTTACAGCTTCAAAATCAGATTCATTATTTCCATTAGCTAAAAATATTTCCTTAATTACCTTAAAATAATTCAAAGAATTTTTACGAACATTATTCCAGTCCTTGCCACTTTTATCCTGAATGTATTGAAATACATCTGTATATTTTTCATTCATCATCATGTGAAAAAGTAATATACCAAATGCATTCTCTGGAATATTCAACGTCTTCAAGAAGTTCTCCATCATAGTGAGTGCAATACCGAGATTAGTGTTCTGCTTAGCAATATCAAACTTTATAACCATAAAGTTTTTGCTATCCAATGCCATGATGTCATTACGTATAAGCGACTCATTGTTTATTCCAGTAAATCTTTGAAGAATACGTTCCCTTGCTGGTGTACCTAAGATAACAGGGTTGCTTAATATATATCCCCATAATTTACCGAGATACGACTTTCCTGATCCATAAAAACCAGATAACCAGATTCCAGTTTCCTTCACATTTCCTGAGAAAACATCTGCTAATTTATCAAATTCACTTGCTAAGCCATCCGTCACAATATAATTTTCTATTTCGCTTAACAGTTCTTCTTCTTGGATATTCTCCATATCTATTACATTGGTGATATCTTCAGACAAGTCAATGGTCAATATTTCTTTTATCTTCATCCTAATTACCTCCGATAACCATACAGCGATATTTTGATGCAGGTCGTATTCCTAAAAACATTATCTCTTGATTCTTATTTTCAGCTGGATACAAAATAACGAGTGGCTTCTTACCATTCATTACAGTTTTATTCTCCATAATGTGTATATTCTCTATATCAGTACCATTTAATGCTCCTACCCGAATTAATACAGGTATTTTACCAGCATCATATGCACTCACAATTTCTTCAATAATCATTCCAAACAAATCATTGCCTTCTTCACCTTGTGGCAACTTAAAAATTTGATTAGATGAATTCCTTAAGAAATCAAATTTCATCTTAATTTCATCTGCATTCTCTTCTACGAATTTTACAAGCAAATCATTCATATCCAAAAACATATACTTTTCTGAGTTTAGAGTTTTTTTCATAACTGCTATATATTCGCTCTCTTCTACTGGTGGACACATAAAGAGTATGGAATTTCCACCATTAGCACTTAGCTTGATATTGTTTTTGTTATAAGCTTGTACAGCCTGTTCTAAATCTTTTATTTTAGCTTCTATCTTACTAACACTCATGGCAAATCTCCTCATACGACAATAGCGGTTCCACTCTTAAAATATCCCCATTAAAATTGACATTAATATATTTGGTATATTTATGCTGTAGACACCTCTCAATAAAATATTCTTTCTCCATAAACGAATACTTCATCCAAATGCTATCACCTAAATTCGTTGTATCTTCCGCCTGCATTAACCAATACAAAAAAAGTACAAATTGTTTTTCACTCAAATTTTTATAAATAATTTTTTTCTTTATTGCTCCATCAAGAAGTCCGAATTTTTTTAGCAATGTCAAATACTTTGATGCAGTAATATCTATAGTCGAATCTGACCACTCTTTAAGCCCCTCTTCTGTTTGCTTTAGTTCCTTTAAACATGCCGAAACTTCCTCTGCCGTAATAATCGTTCTTCCTGAAAACAAAACAGGGAAATACACTTTTTCATTTAAATATGCAAGTAACTCGTTATTTAATGACATATTCCAAAAAAACATAAGCAACATAGTTTCATCCAAATCCTGCTCATTACAAAGCATCTGAATCATCCGCTTCAACTTGTCGTTCTTAAAGCTATTCATACTTTTATCAATAGCTTTTCGGAACCTTTTAAATGCTTTTTCTGTCTTTATATTAGTGTATTGCAACTGCACTTCACTTGTTGATTTATCCTTTGCCTCACCAGCAATATATATCCGTATTAAATTATAATCAGGCATTCCTCCCAGAATATTTATATCCGTATTAATATCCATAAAATGATTCACTCCATATGCAATGTATTCTGATATCCCATCTATACTCTAACAGATTAGCTGTCCCTTTTTACGGACTCAATCTGCACAATATCATCAAACCCACATTTCAGCTCCAAACATATCCTCGCCAGTATATCCAATGATACCTGCTGATCATTATTCATCTTCGTAAATGTGCTTGGTGCAATTTGCGTTCTCTTTCTTAATTCTGTTTTTGTCATTTCCCTATCAATCAATAGTTTCCATAAGGGCTTATATGATATTTTTACCTGATTTTCTGACATGTTCTTTCCTCCGATTTATCACGCCAAATAGTCCTTTTTTATCAAAAATAATTATATCATCTATCTTTCATATTTACAATTAGAACTTTTGAGCTCTCGAAACATAGAGTATTACTAATTATGTCTATTTTTCTATGGATTGCTTTTTGTACCTCTTCTTTCTCTTCAATAATGTAATCCAAAACCGTCATAATAGTTCATAAAATAGACAGAGGAACTATCTCCCTCTGCCCTTATTCCACTGCTTCTCCTGTTCCATCTCATTCACCTCATTCCTGCTTACTGTCTCATCATAAATTTTCTGATATTCCTCATACAGTTGATCCCCATCAAGTTTCACACCCAATTTATCCAGCACACTCATAAAAAGTTTCAAATTACCACCGGCATCACTTACATCGAACTTAAAAGCATATGCTTTCACCGATGTTTTCAGGTACTTATATGGACCACATGCCAAAAGCTCCTTTGCTACTTTATTTGCCTTGTCTTCCACAACACTCTTTCTAACAACATCTACTAATCGCTTTGCTTCCTCATATAGTTCATCAAAATCAGCTTTGTGTCCAATTTGCTTAAAGAAACTACTTAGTTTCTCATATACTTCCATTACATCATCATTTCCATTAATGCCTACTATTTGTATTCTTTCTTCATCAGGACTGACAATATATTCTTCATACGAATAAAATGAATTGCTTTCCGTAATTGTCTCTACTGGCAGTTTATCCATACTCACTATAGATTTCGCTTTACTGCTATACACTGCCTCTGTATAACTTTCATATGCTTCTTTGCCATCATCCCCTCTACATTCCTGTACAGCCACATCAGAATAAACTTTATTATATGAGTTTTCCCTAGCATATTCTAAATCATCTCCATACATATCATCCGAAACTACCTTTTCCTCTTCCTCATCGCGAGATACCTCATCTGTAGCCATCACACCTACATCCGCTCTTTCCACTTCCACCGTATCAACCTCATCTGTTAGTCCCTTACAAGCCACCTGCTCTTCCATCCCCGGTATGTCAACATCCCTGTCTGCAACGATTTTTTCTTTCCCAGATACCGCATAATAAGCCGTATACAAATCTTCTTTTATAATGTCATCAGCAAGCTGTATCTGCCTCTTAATTTCCCTTTTCTCCTGCTTCAGTTCGTCCAGTTCTTCCTGCACTTCCACATGCCATATCTGATATTCCCGGTACTGCTCTTCATTCTTTATACTGCGTTTCCGACTAGAGCTTTCTCTGTATATCTCATGCTGTCTGTCCTCAATCTGCTGAATCTTTTCTTCCTGCTCATTTATGAAATCCACAAGATCCACAACACTTTTGATGTCATTATTTACAATCAGCAGATATTCGTCCTGTAACTGATGAAACCGCTTCAAATCCTCTGTATACTTTGCTCCACCGATGCTTCACAAAATTCCCGGAAAGAAATTTTCCACAGCCAGGCTGAAGCCTCTGCGGTATCTGAAATACATCATCCTTGTAGATTTTGTGATCCTTCTGCCCATGCTTGCAACAAACTCGATTGGAATGGGCGATCCCTTCTTCTGCAAATACATATGCCCTCAGGGTGTATTGGAAGGTGCCATCCCACTTTCTCTTGGCAATGCAGCTATCCGGTCGGCACTTGGCAAACTATTTACTTTTAAAAGCATCATCCTTATTACGGTTGTGGTACTAAGCATTCTGTTTTACAGACCTTTCTGCAAATGGATCTGCCCGCTGGGAGCAATATATTCTTTATTTAACAAAATATCATTTTTAGGGATTAAAATCGAAAATGATAAATGTATCGGTTGCCAACAGTGTACAAAAGCGTGTAAGATGGACGTAAATGTGCTCAAGACACCCAACCATCCGGAATGTATCCGTTGCGGACGGTGTAAGCAGGCATGTCCGGTACACGCCATTGCAAGTGGGTGCAAGAGATAACAGGAATGTTTTTACCATTTTTATGGGGATTAACTTTATGTATGCTTTATAAGTAAAAAAGCTTACTGCGATTCAGACATTGGAAAATAAATGTCTAAGTTGTAGTAAGCTTTTATTGTTTATGGTGTCAGGAAATACTCTCGATTACATTACGAAGATACTCGTAGCAGATCTTAAGATTTTTCTCACCTTCTTTATCCAGCGGAATCTGCAGTGTGCGTTCCACGCCATTTCGTGAAATAACGCATGGAAGGCTCATTGCGATTCCTTCTAATCCGTATTCCCCTTCCAGAACAACGGAAGCAGGTACAACGGCACGTTCATTTCGCATAATGGCTCCTACCAGACGGCAGACGCTGAGGGCGATGCCGGAGCTTGTGTAGCCCTTCAGTTCTACAATGTCCAGACCGCTGACCTTCATCTCGTGAAGCAGCTTTTCACAGTCAACAGGCTCTTTCAGGCCAAACTGCTTCTGAAAATCATGGAAAGGAATTCCTACAATATTAACCGCATTCCATGGGATAAAGCTTGT
>OGYK01000150.1_pt1 | contig 58042 bp, 96 predicted proteins | sample 1576501 | NCBI WGS metagenome assembly OGYK01 (sample SAMEA3541530, study PRJEB24748) | human gut metagenome | biome: human gut; feature: human-associated habitat; material: faeces | place: China | collected 2012
TTGAATTAGATAAAGATGTAAAATATATAAAAGGAGTGGGACCTAATAGGGTTCAACTATTAAATAAGTTAAATATAAACACATTAGAAGATTTAATTACTTATTTTCCAAGAACTTATGAAGATAGAAGTATACCAAAAAAAATATATGAATGCATAGATGGTGAGGAAGTATTAATTGAGGCCATGGTTGCAAGTAGAATGCAAGAAATTCGTATGCATGGAAAAACAATGTATAAATTACTTATACGTGATGACACAGGGATGGCAACTGCAACATGGTTTAACCAAAGTTACTTAAAAAATAAGTTTGAGGTTGGAAAAAAATATAAATTTTATGGGAAAATAAATAATTCATTTGGAAAAGTTATTATAAATTCGCCGGTATTTGATGAGGAAGGAAAAGATGCAAATACAGGTAAAATAATTCCTATATATCCTCTTACATACAATTTATCACAAAATGTTTTAAGAAAAATAATGGAAAATGGAATTAATACAGTGAATGGAAATTTAGATGAGACATTGCCAGAATACTTAATTCAGGAATATAAGTTATTAGATATTAATTCTGCAATAAAACAAATACATTTTCCAAAAGATTTTGAAGAATTTAAAAAGGCAAGACAAAGACTTGTTTTTGAAGAATTATTAACGACGCAATTGGCTCTTTTACAATTGAAAAATAATTATACAAACAATGAAAAAGGAATTGCATTTAATAAAGAAGTAAAAATATCAGAATTTATTAATACTTTGCCATTTAAATTAACAAAAGCTCAGCTAAGAGTTATAGAAGAAATAGATAATAATATGGAATCAGATAAGCCGATGAATAGACTTTTGCAAGGTGATGTTGGATCAGGAAAAACGGTAGTTTCTATGGTTGCCGCATACAAAGCAGTAAAATCTCGGTTATCAAGCAGCAATTATGGCGCCAACTGCTATTTTAGCAACACAACATTTAGAAAATTATAAAAAAATGTTTAATCAATTTGGAATAAAGTGTGAGCTATTAATATCAGCAATTACAAAGAAGAAAAAACAAGAACTATTAGAAAGACTTGAAAGCGGAGAAATAGATATTCTTATTGGAACACATGCTATCATAGAAGAAAATGTAAAATTTAAGAATTTAGGACTTGTAGTAACAGATGAGCAGCATAGATTTGGTGTAAAACAAAGAGCAAAAATTGTTGAGAAAGGGCAAAATCCAGATGTATTAGTAATGACAGCAACACCTATTCCAAGAACACTTGCACTTATTTTATATGGAGATTTAGACATATCTATAATTGATGAATTGCCACCAAATAGAAAAAAAATAGACACATTTGCTGTAAAAAAAGGACTGGAAGAAAGAGTTAATAACTTTGTAAAAAAACAAATTAATGAAGGAAGACAGTGCTATATTGTTTGTCCATTGGTAGAAGAGTCTGAAGAAATGGATTTAAAATCTGTTATTGAATTATATAATACATGCAAAGAAGATACATTTAAAGAATATAAAGTAGAATATATTCATGGTAAAATGAAACCTAAAGAAAAAGACGAAATAATGGAAAAATTCAAAAATGGAAAAATTGATATTTTAATTTCAACAACTGTAATAGAAGTTGGTGTTGATGTACCAAATGCAAGCATTATGGTTGTAGAAGATAGCCAAAGATTTGGGCTTGCACAGCTTCATCAGCTTCGTGGTAGAGTTGGAAGAGGAAAATATCAATCATATTGTATTTTAAAATATTCTGGGAATGGAAAAACTATAAGAGAAAGAATGCAAGTTATGTGTAGCACCAACGATGGATTTGTAATATCACAAAAAGATTTAGAACTTCGTGGTTCCGGTGATTTTTTTGGAACAATGCAACATGGAATTCCAGAATTTAAAATTGCAAATCTTTTTGAAGATATGCCTACTCTAAAGGCAGTTCAAAATGTAGCTATGAAAATAATTTTGGATGATCCTAAACTTGAAAAAGAAAAGAATAGATTACTTTATAATTTAATAAAAGATAAATTTTTGAAAAGAATTGAAATATAAAATATTGACTTTTACTTTAAACAATATTAAAATGTGTTCATAAATATAAAAAAGGATGTAGAAAATATGTTACAGATAATATTAAAAATAATTGGGGTACTAATTATACTTGCAGGTGTGATATTAGTTTATGATAGTAGGTTAATAACAAAGAAGTTTTTTGGCTTTGGGGATCAAAACGAGGCAACAATTGGAATGAAATTGATTGGATTTATTATTGCAATTATTGGTGCAATTGTTATTTTTGCTGTAAATAGATTATAATTTTAAATTTTTACAAAATTTTATAATTAAATTACAATAAATATATTGACATTTTGTTTATATATGTGTTAATATATTTATTGTTAAATATATGCGGATGTGGCGGAACTGGTAGACGCGCTGGTCTTAGGAACCAGTGCCAACGGCGTGGGGGTTCGAGTCCCTTCATCCGCACCAATACAGAAAAAGAGAGATTTTAATCTCTCTTTTTTTATATGCATTTAATGCAATTTTAATGCAACCCAATTTTATTTTCTTCAAAATAAGATAATAACTTATCATCTTCAGAGTCTTCAAATTTGTCGAATACACTGGCATATGTATCCAAAGTAGTCTGTATATTTTTATGACCTAATTTTTTTTGTAATACTTTTATATTCATTCCAGCTTCAATACAACGAGTTGCATATGTATGTCTTAACATATGTGGATGAATATGATTAGTAATGCAATTAGTTGCATTAAAATTATTTAAAAAAGTATGTGTACTTCTAGGAGTAATATCAGGGAATAGTAGAGTGCTATTTTTAGGTATATAATTTAATATTTCTTTAATAATATTATTAATAGGTATTTCTCTTTGAGATTTTTTTGTTTTTACTTTTTCTCCCAGAATAACTTTACCATAATCATCTCTTGTTAATGATTGATGTATTGTAATTGAATCCTTATTAATACAATTCCATTTTAATGCAAGAACTTCTCCAATTCTCATTCCAGTAAATAGCATTAATAAGATTATGGGTTTATATAGTGTTGTTTCATTTGATAATGAAGATATAAGCTTTTTTTCTTCATCTATGGTTAATGCTTCAACTTTTGAACTTTCTTTATTGGATTTTGGTTTTCGTGCTTCTTCATAAGTAATAGGATTTTTAATAATTATATTTCTTTCAACTGCTCTTTTAAAAGCTTGTCCTAATAATTGATATATTTTTTTTAAAGTTGAGTCAGCATAATTGGTATTATCATTTAAAAAATTTTTTATATTTTTAGCAGTAACTTTTTGAATAGGCATATTTCCTAATGAACTGTTTTCTATAATTTTTAATGTATATTTAGCACGATTATATGTGCTAGAAGAATTTTGATTAGATTTTCTTTTATCTTCAACAATTTCTTTACATAATTCATAAACGGTTATCTCTGATTTATCAATATAAATATCGTCTTGAACATCAGCAATAGCTCTAGTCATCTTCTCTTTAACTTCTTTTCTAGTATTACCATAAACAGATTTACGATTTAATTTTCCATCTGATTTTCTACCAGCAGTAAATTGACCAACCCATTTATTTAATTTTTCACTATAATATATAGTTCCTTCGCCATTTCCACGCTTTGCCATAGTTACCTCCTTAAAAAATAAGATAAGTATATTTCAACTTATCCTTAGTATATATATCCATATTTGCCTTCATAAAATTTAAGAGCTTTTTTCATATATTCAATTGTAACCTCAAAATAATCTGCTAAACTATAAACTGTATTAATTCCGATTTTTAATGGCTAATTTTAGATTCTCAAAAGGAATTAATATATAATAGCTCCATTTCTTAGCTCTATATTCCTGCTTGTTTATCAAAGTTGTGTCAGTACAGTTAATAGAATATGTTGCATCTTGATAATAGTGTCCTAATTCTTCTGATAAAGTTTCTTTTTCAATATATGAGTTATCTATACTTGTATAATTTAATGCAATTGCATTTATCTTATCTATATTTATAAAACAACCATAAGCATCATCTATATAGTAATCATATATTTTTATATGTTCTTTTTCTGCTAAATCATATAAATTATTTAGATTCATTCTTTTTATCTCCAACATCTTTTTTATTATCTTTCATAATTACTTCTAATAAGCCTTTTATTTGTTGCTTTTGAGTTTCTGTAGGGGGGTTGTAATCTTTCATGCTAAATCCTATTTTGGCTAGACCTAGCGGATCTTCTTGCTGTTCTGGATTTCTTATATCTGATTTGCACATTAAATAATCTAAACTACATTTAAAAATTTCACATAATTTAAGTTTTACTTCATCTCCTGGGAGATTAGAACCATTTTCATAATTAGCTATACTACTTTTACCTTTTACATTAGGTAATTTATTTGCAAGTTGCTCTTGAGTAAGTCCTAATTCTGTTCTTAAAAATTTTATTCTTGCTCCTATTTTTATTTTCATATCAATTTCATTTTTCATATCTAAACACCTCGTTCAAATTATATAAACATTATAACACAATGTTCAAAATAAGTAAACATTTTAAAAATTTTTTTCTTACAGTCGTAAGATTTGTACAGCAATTAAAAACTTTTTTTAAAAAAACTATTGACAAGTTCAAAAATACTGTATATAATAAGTTCAACAAAAATGAACAGGAAGGAGGAAAAGCATTGGAAAATAAATATAGTAAGTTTGTTAATACAGAAGAGCTAAAAAAAACTAGAGAAGAAAAAGGTTTTTCTATTAGAGATATGTCTAGATTTATGGGATTTAAAAGTCCTGCAACTTATTATAATATTGAAAATGGTATTGCGGAACCTAAAATTTCACATATAAATAGTATATCTAAAATTTTAAAAACATCAAGTTCAAAATTTTTTAACTTTAAAGTACAGTAAAACTGAACAAAAGGAGGCTGAAATGTCAGAAGAAGAATTAAAAAAACTAAAAGAAGAAATAAAACGAGAAATTTTAAATGAAATGACAACAAAACAAATCATAAAAGATGATACGTGGACAGTATTAAAAAAAGAATTTAAGAAAATGTTTTATTCTAAAGGTTATATAGAACCCAGAGAATTAAATAAAATTTTTGATTCAATATCAACGATAGCCAGATTAACATTAGGCTACAGAAGAGTACAAGCAATACCAGCAGAAAAAACAGAAGAATTAAGACAAATAATGTATAAGGTATTAAACATATTTCCTAAAAAATAAATTTAAATTTTATATTGACAAATAAAAACTGCGTTTTTAAGAAATAAAAAAATTAATTATAAAATGCAAGAGAAGAGAGGAAGTGAAGAAATGAAAGAAAAGAAATCAATAAAAACATATGAAGAATTACCAGAAACAATAACACCATTAGATTATGCAGAATGGAGAGGAATTGGAGAAAATAAAGCAAGGGAAATATTTAACAGAGATGATTTTCCAAGAATAAAAGGAACTGGTGTAAAACAAATTGCAGATAAAAGAGCTGTATTTTTATATGATTTAGGACTTGAAAATGATGAAAAGCAAAATGCACTTAAGGAACTGGCTAGACAAATAATTTAAGAAAGGAAGTGAAAACAAATGAATGAAACAAAAATATTAGAGTTTTTTGAAGGTTCAATGTGCTTTTTAAAAAAAGAAAATGCATCAAAATTAGCTAACATTGTAAACGAATTAGATAAATTAACTTATAATGATGCATTAAACTTGTTAGAAAATGCAAAGTTTGTACTTAACAATTCTAAGATTAGTTTGTGTTAGGCAAAGTTTTTTTAATAATTTTTTTGGCCTGTAAATAATAGGTTAATAAATCAGAGACTATTAGGTTAAAACCATTAGTATTTAATCTGTACTTATCGGTATTAAATTGAATTTGATATTTAGCAGAAGTTAATGCTAAATCATGTATCTCATTATCAGACATAATAATCACCACCTTTCGACAAAATTATAACATAGGTGGAAAATAAATCAAAGGAGGAAAACAAATGAAAAGAAGTTGGAAGAATTTTAGAATAGACAAAAACAAAGTATACATGAGAATTGGACAAGCAGTAGCATATACATCAATGTGGTTAGCAGGAGTAACATTTTGTTACTGGATGTTCTTACAGGGAATGACTTATTAGGAGGTAGAAGATGACAAAAAAACGTAAAGAAGAGCTAAAGGCATATGGAATAAGTGATTATGAAATTCGCGAAGCAGAAAAACAAAATAGAAAAGAAAGAGTATTACTAACAATAGCAATACTTAATTGGTTCAATGTAATATTAATGCTAATTTTTATAATTATTCGTTTCTGTAATCGTTAGAAATATTTAAATTAAAATGAAAAGTTTTAGATTTTTGAACAGTAGAAATTTTAATATTAAATTTAGTGGGTATTTCTTCAATGTCATTAAAAATTAGATATCCTTCAATAGTGTCTAAAGATTTAATTTCACACAAAGGCTTAAGTATAGGATATTCAAAATTTTTAGATGCATGTCCAATTAAGGCATTATCAATATACTCAAATTTAGTAGGAATAATCGAATCAACATTTGAAGAACTATCAAATTTATATTTGTTATTTAAAACTATTTCATTAATAGTAGTTGGATTTTTGGATTTATTAATTATTCTAACAAGAATACCAATAGTATAAGAATGTTTTTTATAAACATTTAAGTATTCCCCATATTCATCAAGATATTCATTGGATTTTGTAAGCGTTATAAAATTTTTTTCTTGACTTATGGCAAATAATTTTAATCTAAAAAATTCAGTTATAGCAGTATATGTAGATAATATGGCACCATATAAAGATATAAAAAATGCTAATAAAGCAATAAAATCAGTATTACTCATAATAACCTCACTTTCGAGGGTATTATACATTAATTTACAAAATTTTACAAGAAAGGAGTACCAAAGATGGACAAGTTAGATAAGTGTTATTACTGGCACATAGTTACATTAGCAAAAATGAAGTTAAAGAGAAAGGAGTGTAAAAGAAATGTTATTTAAAAAAGATAGAAAAATAAAAAATCAAGAGGCAATGATAAAAAATAGAGACATTTTAATTGGTGATATGGAAAAACAAGCAGAAGTATTAAACGAAGAAAATAAAGAATTAAGATTTGAACTTGAGAAAAAAGATATATTAATTAATAAACTTGAAAAATTAGTTGACTCAAACAAATATAGTAATGAAAAAGTTTTTACAGAAAAAATAAAAGAGTTAGTTCACGACTACCAATCTTTAAACTAACTCAAAATAAGAACTTATATAAATTCATATCTATTTTAGTATATCACTAAATATTAGATATGTCAAAGGAGAATTAAAATGAAATGTTATAGAAATATAACTACTGATGAAGTAGTTTATAAAGAAGAAGCAGAAAGATATGTACTTAATAGATTGGGAATAACTGTAACACCAAAAGGCAAAAATGGAGAAATGACACAAGAACAAATAGAAAATATAGAAAGTACAATTGATTGGTTTTTCAGTGGAAATTGGATTGAAGAAGAAATAAAGGAAGTAGAAGAACCAAGTGTATTTGAATTAATTAATGAGGAGTGTGTGTTAGAAGATGGAGTATAAAGATATTGAAAAAGTAAATGCAGAAATAAAAAAGACAGATATAAAAGGGAAAAAATATGCAGAGGTAAGCGAAAGAATATTAGCTTTTAGAAAATTAAATCCAAATGGAAGAATTATAACGGAAATTATAGATAAAACAGAAAATGATGTGACAGTAAAAGCTATGATATATGATGAAAATGAAAAAGAATTGGCAACAGGCTATGCAAGTGAAGTAAAAAAAGGGCTAGTAAATTCAATATCAATGTTAGAAAATTGTGAAACATCAGCGATAGGAAGAGCTTTAGGATTTTGTGGATTAGGAATTGATAATGGAATAGCAAGTGGCCAAGATATGGAAAAAGTAGAGCAATTTAAACAGAAAAATAAAAAAGAAGAAATATATAACAATATGTATATAAGCTATGAAGAAGCAATGAAAATAGTAAAAGTAGCAATAAATGATTTGTGCAGAAAACAGGGAGTGGTTGTAACTGATTTATCTTTAAAAATAAATCAAGAAATATGGTGCAGTTTAGAAGAGTTAAATTTACGCCAATTAAAAAGATTAGAATTAGAATTAAGCAAAATAAATAACCAGTCACATAAATGGCATGAATTATATAATCAAAATTCAAAAATTAAAATAGTTGTTCCGGAAAATCAAGAGGTAGTTTATAAATCTAGCCATTATATGTTTGGGCATGAAGCATTAAAACAAGCAGGTGATGATGAACTATTAAAAGGACAAATAATTGATAGTTATTTAGAGTTAGGAACTGATTTAACAAAAGTCTTTGAGTAGGTGATTATATGGTAGGAACAAGTAATAAAATAATAACTTATTTATTAGAACAAGCGAGGGACAAGCAATTTGAATTAAAAGAATATAAGAAAAAAAGAAGTTTAGACAGTAATGCATATTGCTGGGTACTATTAGGAAAATTACAAGATAAGCTACATATACCCAAAGAAGAAATATACAGAGATTTAATTAAGAACATTGGAAGTTATGAAGTTATACCAGTAAAGAATGAAGCTGTAGAAAGATTTAGACAAGCTTGGAGTAATCACGGTTTAGGTTGGGTTACAGAAACAATGAAAAGCAAATTAGAACGGTTTTACAAATGTAATTACATATTATGGGTCTAGTGTTTATAACACAGCTGAAATGACCAAATTAATTGAATTAATAGTACAAGAATGTAAGCAGTTAGATATAGAAACAAAATCAGATGCAGAAATAAATTCATTATTAGAAAGTTGGGATAAAAAATGAACTGTATATATTTAACAAAAAGAAGTAGAAAATATTCTCCATATTGGTTTTGCAGATTAAATAAAGAAGAAATTGCATTAGATAAATGTAAAAGTTGCTCAAAATTGAAATACAAAGAAATTAAAGCTATAAAAAATAAAACTAATAAACAAGCAAAGCTAGAAAATAGCAGATACAGTATCATAACAGATGACTTAAAACATTGTTATATATGCACAGAAAGAGGACTTAAAGATATACCAAAAGATGATTTACATGAAACATATGGCGGAAGTAACAGAAAAAGAAGTATTGAAAATGGATTTGTAGTTCCGTTATGTAGAAAGTGTCATCAAGATGATGAAATATTAAAATTTTTACAAAGATTTATACAATTAGAATATGAAGAAACACATACAAGAGAAGAATTTATAAGCATTATAGGCAAGAGTTATTTATAAAAAAATATTAGGAGGAAAAGAAAATGGCAAATAAAAATGAAATTATTATATCAACAGAAGAATATAAGGAGTTAATAAGTAAAGGTGTACCGAACGAAAACGAAAAATGGTTTAAAAATAAATTAGAGGAGTTTTTATTAGATTATTTTAAAATTGATGGTACTTCATTAGAAATTAAAGATAATTGGAAATTCTGTGATGATTTTAAAACATTGTTAAAACTAATTGATAGAGAAATGTATAAGAGAATTTTTAACAAATTATATGATGATAAGATGAAAAAAGAAAATGACAAGATGAAAATGGAAAAAGCAAGAGCAAATAAAGAAATAGATAATGATTAACAACTAGGGGTAAGACTGCATAAGTTTTATCCCTATTTTACGAAAGGAGAAAACAAGTGAAATATAGTGTATTGATTATAGAGTCAAACGATTTTTATGATTATGTAGAAGATTCAGCAGATGGAATTAGATATGATAATTTATTAAAAGCAGATTTAGATAGACTAATAGAATTATCATTAGAACGAAATTTTTCAGTAATAGTACGAAAATATGAAAAAGAGGAATAGATATGGAAGGTTGGATAAAGTTACATAGAAAAACATTAGATAATCCAATAATAACAAAAGACAGTGATTATTTAGCAGTGTGGGTATATCTTTTACTTAATACTACGCATAAAGAATATGATGTTCTATTTAAAGGTAAAAGAACAACATTAAAAAAAGGACAATTACTTACAGGAAGAAAATCAATATCAGAAAAATTAAAGATTGACGAGAATAAAGTGCAAAGAATTTTAAAAACGCTAGAAAACGAACATCAAATCGAACAACAAAGTAGCAATAAAAACAGACTGATAACAATAGTTTCGTGGGATAAGTACCAACAAGATGAACAACAAATTGAACAACAAGTGAACAACAAGCGAACAACAACTGAACAACAAGTGAACACAAACAAGAATGTAAAGAATATAAAGAATGATAAGAATGTAATAACAACAATAGGCGACAGTTGTATTGACGGTCTATCAGAAGTTATTGATTTTTACAATGAAAATATTGGACTCGCAACACCATACGGAACAGAAATATTAGCAGATTACTTAAAAGAGATGCCAGCAGATTTAATAATATATGCTATGCAAATAAGTGTAGAAGCTAATAAAAAGACAATTCAGTATATAAAAGCAATATTGAATAATTGGCAAAAGGCAGGGATAAGAACATTAGCAGATGCCAAAAGAGAAAGTAAAAATAGTAAAAAGAAGAGTTCTTATGAACAAAGACAGTATGATAGTTTAGACTTTTTATACAGTAATTTGAATTAAAGGAAGTGATAAACAAATGAATACAATAACATTTAAAACAAGACATAAAAGTTATGAAGATATGAAAGAGCATTTAAGCATAAGACATAAACAAATATTAGAAATACTAAAAAATAAAGAAATGACAACAAGAGAAATAGCACAAGAATTATATAAAAGACATTATACAAATACAGCAGATGTGAATAATGCTAGACCGAGAGTTACAGAACTAGAAAGCTTAGGATTTGTAACAGCTGACAAAACAAAAAAATGTGACATTACAAACAAAGAGGTTGCAGTATATAGATTAACAACAGAAATTGAGAAAATGATTTCAGCAAATGAAAATCACATACCAATGATTTAAGGAGGTAGTTATGGACGAATATTTTGAATATTTTCATCAACTAAACAAACAAATTCATAATTTAAGCAAGAAACAGTATGATGAAATTGAAGAATTTTTAGGAGATATGGAACAATCTATAAATGGAGATACACCGCTTAAAGAAATAGAAAAATATATAAAAAAATATAGAAGAAAAAACAAAATATTATTTATAGCATTTAAAACAAGAAATAAAAACAAACTAGCACATATTTGCAAATATATTATTGATTTGGAATGGCATAACGAATGGGCAATAGCAGTTGCTGGGCAAAGTACACCAACAATTTTTGGCTGGTTTGATGTTTAGGAGTAAGTTATGAAATATAATTATCCACCGTTAGAACGGTAAATGTGTGAAATGTATAGGTTGCAACAGACTTGAAAACGATAACTTCAAAGGAGTTTGGAGATGTGAAAATTACATAGAAAAGGAGCTAAAGAAAAGTGAACAAATACAGAAATAAAAAAGTAATAGTAGATGACTACATCTTTGATAGTATCCAAGAAAGCAAAAGATATAAAGAACTAAAACTATTATTAAAAGCAGGCAAAATAAGTGATTTACAATTACAACCAAGATTTTTACTACAAGATAGTTTTAAGAAAAATGGTAAAACTTTTAGGAAAATCGAATATATAGCGGATTTTCAATATATAGAAAATGGCAAAACAATAGTAGAAGATGTAAAAGGAATACAGACAGATGTATTCAAATTAAAGCATAAAATATTTGAAAAAGTTTATCCAAATTTGGAACTAAGAATAATTAAATGAGAGGAATATAAAAGATGAATAAAAAATGTAAGATAGAATTATATAATGACCACTTTGAAAATGCTAAAAGATATGGAATACCACACGCGCAATTAATTATTGCAGATATACCATACAATTTAGGAAATAATGCATATGCAAGTAATCCAAGTTGGTACATAGACGGAGACAACAAAAAGGGAGAAAGTAAACTTGCTGGAAAAAGTTTTTTTGATACAGACAATGATTTTAAAATAAATAATTTCTTTGATTTCTGTACTAGGTATTTAAAAAAAGAACCAAAAGAAAAAGGACAAGCACCAGCAATGATAGTATTTTGTGCTTTTGAGCAAATACAAATGGTAATAGACGAAGCAAAAAAACACGGATTAATGAAAAGTTACCCATTAGTATTTGTAAAAAATTATTCTGCATCAGTATTAAAAGCAAATATGAGAATAGTAGGAGCAACTGAATATGCAGTAGTGCTTTATAGAGACAAATTACCTAAATTTAATAATGGTAAAACAGATGAACAAAAAGGAAAAATGATATTCAATTGGTTTGAATGGAAAAGAGATAGTTAAAAGCTATACCCTAAAATACATCCAACGCAAAAACCAATAGGTATATTAAAGAGACTAATTGAAATATTTACAGATGAAGGGGATGTAGTAATAGATCCAGTAGCTCGGAAGTGCTTCAACTTTAAGGGCTTGTGCAGAATTAGGTAGAAATGCTTATGGATTTGAAATAAAAAAAGATTTCTATAATCAAGCAAAAGAAAAGATGATAAGTGAGGATATTTTAAATGGAATTATGGAAGATGGACAAGTAACATTTGAGGCCCTTATGTAAGACAATTTAAATAAAAAAAGAAAGGAGTAGAAATGGAAGAGATAGAAGTAGGAGAATATATAAGAAATAAAGATGGTTATATAGACAAAGTTAAAAAGATTATTGAACCAGATGAGTATATGCCAGAAAAATACTATTGTTGCGACATAATAATGGCAAGTTCTTATAAAAGTGACATAGTAAAACATAGTAAAATACTATCAGAAGTTGTAGAAGTTGGCGATTTTGTAAATGGAAAATTAATACAGAAAATAGATAAAGGACCAAATTATTGTTATTTATATTATAAAAATTGTAAAACATTTGTAGATTATCAAATTAAAACAATACTAACAAGAGAACAAATGGAGGCTAATTGCTATAAAGTAGGAGGAGAAGAATAATGAGTGATTATGTAAGAAAAAAATGTGTAAGGTTTAAAATACCTCAAAATATAATAGACAAATTAAAAAATGAAGATGAATGGTTAGAGGATTTATTACTAAAAGAATACAATGTTAAAGAAAATTATCATACTAAAAATGATTTTACAATTAATAGTGGATTGAATTATGAAAATGATGAATATGAGTACTTTTTAGATTATCAACTAGACTATGAATATGGAGCAAGTGGAGATTTTGAAAATGTAAGATTATTAACAGATACAGAATTTGAAAAGTATTCAAGAATGTTTGCAAAATATTTTAATGAAATAGGTAGAGATGAATTAAGATTAGTTCATTATTCTTACTATAATGGTTGTGATGAACCAAGTATATATGAATTAGAAGAAATTTAGGAGGAGAATAGATATGTTAAAAATAAGAGATGATGTAGATTTAAAAGAACTTGAAAAATACGGATTTGAATTAAACAGTAAAGGACAATATGTTAAGCCTAACACTTTAATATTTAAAAATAGAAAAATAAGTGGAAGAAGTAGAAATAGTGGTTGGTCTAAGTTGTATATTGCTTATGAATTATACGATTTAATCAAAGCAAATTTAGTGGTAAAGGAGTAAAGAAGATATGGAAAAATATAATTTAAAAAATAAAACAGATATAAAAATGCACAATGTATTATTTGCAACAACAAGTGAAAGAGATTATGAGATGGAAAGGTTATTATTGCTAGAAGATATGTCTGATACAGAATATAATGAATTTGTTTTAGTAGAAGGATATCATTGTAGTTGTTATGATTTTGATGAGACTAACTGGGATTGCACAAAATTAACTAAAGATGAATTAAATAAATTGCTAGAAAAAACAGAAGAGTGGGAGACAGTAAGAAAAGAATTAAAAGAATTTTTATCAAGGTATTAGAGAGAGGAGTAAATAAGATATGATAATAAATAAAAATAAAATAGTATCCAACATAAAAGCACTTGATGATGAGACAAACGACATAAATTCAATTTTGGGGTATCAAGAGAGGGTAATAAAAGAAATTATAAAAAAAGATGACGAATACACAAGGCAAGCTATAAAAGATTATTTTAGGAAAAAATATCCAAAAGAAAATTTAAGATTTGACTTTTTAGACGAAGAAATAGTTAATGAAGTTTTAGAGTTAGGAATAGCAGAATATCAAAGGAGACAAGCCTTAGGAGGTGTTTTAAGTGAAAGAAAATAGTATAGAAGAAGATATAAAAAATGCGGAACATTTTATAAAATCTATAAAAACAGATAAAGAGTATAAAGAAGTAAATGGCTGGCACGGATATTACAATAAAGAAATTGTAGAGCTTGCTAGAATATTGGAGCATATTTTATCAGATTATAAAAGAGTATTAAAAGAGAATGAAGAATTAAAAAGATTAGTAGCACACAAAAATGGATATACGAAGAAATTAGAAGAAGATTTATTTGAAAATTGTAGTAATTATGTTATTCCAAAGCAAAAAGTAAAAGACAAGATAGAAGAATATAAGAAAATGTTACTAAGTTGTAATAGATTTTCTGATGTTGACAGAATAAAAGCAATTAATGAGAGAATATTAGAGTTACAAGAACTACTAGAAGGGAGAAAATAAAATGAAATATAAAGGATATGAACTGCTAAAAGCAATAGCAGATGGAAAGATAAAAGACGGAACAAAATTTAAATGTTTAAATGAAAAGCCTATGCAGTATTATACAGACAGTAATATATATAGATATGAACATGGCAGCTTTTTAGGAAGATTTGGTGGATTCAATATATTAAGCATAGTAAATAAAGATTTTGAAATAGTACAAAAACAAGATGAAATAGATATAGATAGTATAGGAGAATTAAAGGCAGTTACTAACAATATAGATGGAACTGTTTGCATAATGAATAAAATAAATGAATTAGTACAAGCAGTAAAACAAATAAACAAAGAAGTAAAAAAGTTGAAGGAGGACAAATAAAATGTGTAAATATTGTGAAAAAAACATAAGTATTAAAGTAAAAGAACCACTAGGAATAGGTATACATTATCCTAATAGATTAATAGTAAGAGGAGTAGATAAAAATGGATGGGATACTAGCATCGACATAAAAATAAATTATTGTCCTGAATGTGGCAGAAAATTGAAGGAGGACTAACATATGACAAAAGAACAAGCAATGCTAAAAGAAAAAGACAAACAGATAGATAAATTAAAGAAACATAATGATGAATTATTAAGAAAATTAAGAAACAGAGTAAAAGAAGTTAAAAAATTACAAAAATATAGTATATATAAAGAAGAATTTTCAAAACTAAACAAGCAATTACAAAATAAAGATAAAATAATAGATTTAATGGCGGAGTTTATTGAAGATGAATTAACAGTAGATGAATTTTGTACAAAGGAAGGTTGCTATGCAGATAATTATATAGATGGGCATTGTGAAAAGTGCTTAAATTGTATAAAACAATATTTTGAAAATAAAGCAAAAGAAGCGGAGTGATACAAATGACTAAAACAATAAAGAAACTATTAAATGCCAAAGAATTAATAGAGAAAAAGATAAATTTAAACAATAATTTATTAGAGACAATAAAAGTATTAAGGCAAGATGAAAATAACCTAAAAGACGAAAATGATGCTTATGAGATAGCATTAAAACTAATTAAGAAAAGGCTAAAAGAAGAATATAGAAGGTAGAGTACAATTATTTAATGAGGAGGTATACTAATGACACGAGAAGAACTAAAAAATTATAAATATAATCAAAAATGGATAAAAGACAGACTTGAATACATAGAAGAATATAAAGCAAGTATAGAAAATATAACATCAGTATTATCAGATATGCCAAAGGGAAGTAAAGAAGTTCAAGATAGCATGGCAGAAAAAATAGCGATTTTATTAGATAATATAAATGAATTGCTGGAAAGAATAGTAAGAGAACAAAAAAATCAAAAGCAAATATTAAATCAATTAGATAAAGTAGAACAACCTTATAAATTAATATTAGAAAAGGTATACATACAAGGTAAAACATTAGTGACTACAGCCAGGGAAATGGATTATAGCTATGAACATATGAAACATATGAATGGAATAGCGTTATTAAAGTTTGATGAAATGGAGGAACGACAATGAAAGATTTAAAAATATTTACAACCAATATAGAACAAGAGGCAGTAAATCAAATAAATGAATTATTAAAACAAGAACCTTTTAAAAATTGCAAAGTAAGAATAATGCCAGATGTTCATGCAGGAAAAGGCTGTGTAATAGGATTTACAGCAGATTTAGGAGAAAAAGTAATACCGAACATTGTAGGAGTAGATATCGGATGCGGTATGTTATGTGTTGAATTAGGAAATATAGAATTAGATTTTAAAGACCTAGATAGAGTTGTAAATGAATATATACCAGCAGGAAGAAATATAAGAAAACAAAAGTTATTAAATTTTGATAAAATAAATGAATTATATTGTTTAAGAGAACTAAAAGAAACAAAGAAATTCAATAGAGCAATAGGAACTTTAGGAGGGGGAAATCATTTCATTGAAATAGATGCAGATAATAAAGGCAACAAATATTTAGTAATACATACTGGTTCAAGAAATTTAGGAAAACAAGTTGCAGATTATTATCAAAATCTAGCTATTGAACTATGTTCTGGAAAAGAAGAAATGTACAAGAAGAAAGAAGAAATAATCAAAAAATATAAAGAGCAAGGAAGAAAATCAGAAATACAGCAAGCATTAAAAGAATTAGAAAAAGAATATAAAAACAATAAGCCTAATTTACCAAAAGAATTGTGTTATTTAGAAGGAAAACACAGAGAAATGTATTTACATGATATGAAAATATGTCAAGAATATGCAAGCTTAAACAGGTTACAAATAGCAAAACAAATAATAATTAATTATTATAAATTAACATATATACCTGAAATGTATCCACTAATTATGCAAAATAGCTTTGAGACTATACACAATTATATTTCTTTTGAAGATAATATAGTAAGAAAAGGAGCTATAAGAGCAAATAAAAATGAAAAAGTATTAATACCTATAAATATGAGAGATGGTTCAATAATAGCAGTAGGCAAAGGGAATCAAGATTGGAATTGTTCTGCACCTCATGGAGCGGGAAGAATAATGTCTAGAACGAAAGCTAAAGAAAGATTTAAATTAGAAGAATTTAAGCAAAGTATGAAAGATGTTTATTCAACAAGTGTAGTAGAAGAAACAATAGATGAATCACCAATGGTATACAAATCAATGCAAGAAATAATAGAAAATACAAAAGACACTATTGAAATACAGAAAACAATAAGACCTATATATAATTTTAAAGCAAAAAACTAAAACATAACACTAAATATTACTGAAACACACTATTAAAATGTGATATATATATAATCAAGAGAAATGTAAGTAGAGAATAAAGAGTAAATACAAGCCCCTTTTTGTATTTGCTCTTTTTATTATGTTATGAAAGGAAGATAGAAAATGGATTTTGGAAAAGCAATACAATTATTAAAAGAAGAAAAAAGAGTACAAAGGCAAGGTTGGAATGGAAAAAATCAATATATAGAACTTGCAACTTGTATAAGTTATAAAAACACTAATAATGAAATAATAAATGCTGAACATGATGAAATAGGAAACAAAGCAATAGCATTTGTAGGAACATCAGGAGTCCAATTAGGCTGGTTAGCAAGTCAAGCTGATATGTTAGCAGAAGATTGGGAATTAGTAGATTAGTTATTACCAGTATGCTAGGTAACTGATAATATAAAGTTTGTTATGTTTATTTGATATGGCAGACCTCCTTTCAAGTTATTTTTTTATATAAATTTTTACAGAACTTTCCTAGCGAGTTCTAAGTAATATTTATAAGTTGTATGCAGTGATATAAACAGTTGGAGAGGACTGTTAATCCTTTATTCAACAAACATAAAGCTAATGTTTTAAGAATACAAAAAGCGAAAGAGGCTTAAATGTATGGTTTTTCGTTGCAGGTATCATTTTACATACAGCCTCAATGAAATTCTAGATAAGTAATTGAGGTGGGGACATTTTATATCATTGCATAGAGTTTATAAAAAGAAAAGAGGAAAAGATATGGGAAAAACAATAAAAGTAATAAGTGGAACTGAAAAAATGGGACAATGTGAAATGCTTAATAAATTAAAAGCAGAGCAAAGAATATTAGAACTATTTGAAACAGAAGAAATAGAAAAAATAGAAATTACTTACAAAGAAAAAGAGTCAGCTAATACTGCTGACTCAATAATTGCTAATAATATTATTGATGGAAAGTTAGTTGATCATGCATAAGCATTATTCCTTTGCAATCTTCACAACCATAAGCATCAACGGGTAGTCCACAAGTGGCTAAGAAACTATTAGAGGATAAATCAATTTGAGTTAGAACGTATTTTACATTATCTTTTCCAGTTTCAATTTTGCCAAATTTATTGCTACCACAATAAGGACATTTATTTATCATATAATCACCTCCAATCGAAATGATTATAGCAAACAAAGAATAAAAAAACTGTCAAAATATGTCGAAATATAAAAAAGGAGAAGTACATATGACTAATCAAGAAAGAATAAAAAAATACAAAGAAGAACACTGCTCAAGATGCAAAAATAAAACAAAGAACGATTGTGAAATAAGAGTTTTTCAAAATGGAGATGTAATATGTACAAAGTGTGTATATTATGAGCGAGAAAATTAACTATGCAAATTGCATGAAAAGAAAATGTGAGCAATGCAAGAATTATGATTATTGTTTTAGATATAGACCAGGAAGGAAGAAAAATAATGAAATTCAAAATAAACAACAGAGAATGGAAAATAATAGAAGTATCACAACAAGCAATAAAAAATAAACAAAATATAAGAAGAGCAAATGAAGAAGAAAATTTAAAATCAATAGATACAAGATATTATGGAATTACATATTGTGATGAACAAAAAATATACATAGATGAAGATTTGCCAAAAGATAGAAAGAAAGCAACATTAATTCATGAATTAGCACATTGCTATATAGACAATTATATAACACATTGTGATAAACAATACACAGAAGAAGATGTTGCAGACATAGTATCAAATTCTTATGATATTATTCATGAAATAGTAGAACAATATTTTGAGGCAGAGGAATAAATGCAAAAAATAATTATTTTTGATGAAATTTGACAGACTTTTCAAACAAAATATGATAAAATCCTTAAAAAGGGGAATAATATGGAATATAATATAACAACAGTAGAAAAAGCAAAAGAAACTTTGATAAAAATAAAAAATAATTGGCCAGGAATACAACTAGAAAATGTTGATTATTCAAAATTTCATTTTATTTTGGAACATATAACTACGAACATGGATAATTGTGAAAAAATAAAATTAAGAGGTTTAAAGACAATAAAAGAATTGATTGAAGAACCTGACAATGAATTTATAAAATTTTGCATTAATGAGAGTTGTAAGAGTAAAAATGAGATAGAAGAAGTTATTAAATATTATAAAAGATACAATAATAAAATATCTGCTTTTTTTTCATATGAAGATGGTAAAAAACAATATGAAAATAATTTAGAAAAATATCCAGAAATGTTTAGAAAAGAAAATTTTTGCTTAAATTCTAAAGCACTGAAAGAATGGAACGAAAAATCTAAGGCTTATAAAGTAATAGCAAAAGTAAAGTATGAAGAAATAAATTTTAATGTCATTCAAGAGAAAGATATTGCTATAAAATTAGCAGATAATCTAAGAAAAAAAATAAATAATGACGAAATAAAAGATTGTATAGTTGAAATTGAAAATACTATAAAACCTAATAGATTACTTATAGAAAAAATAAGATAAAAGAGGTTTACCAAAGTTAAACTCTATTTTTTTGGGGGATAGTTTCAGTAGACTCTTTTATTATAGAGAAAAAGCATGAATATGAATAAAAACATAAAGAAGGTGATTAGATGGCAAATGAAAAAAACTTAAAACCTGTACGAACCAAGGAAGAAGCAAGAAAAAGGGGTAGACAAGGTGGGATTAAATCTGGAATAGTAAGAGCACAGCGAAAAACATTAAGAGAAGAACTAATAACATTGCTAGAAACTAAAGTAGAAGATAAAACAATACAAGAAAAAATAAGTTTTTCACTTATTCAAGAAGCTTTAAGCGGAAATGTAAAAGCATTTGAAACTATTAGAGATACAATTGGAGAAAAGCCACAAGATAAGTTAAACATATCTGGAGAAGTTAATAATCCATTTTCAGGAATGACAACAGAAGAGTTGAGAAAGATATTAAATGAATAATAATATAAAAGAAGAATTAAAAAAACAAGCACGTTTGGAATTAGCCAGACGTGATTTTTTTGAATATTGTAAATTAACTGCACCAGATTTTTATAAAGAAGATAGACAATTCTTAAAAGATATGTGTCATGAATTACAAGATTTCTACGAAAGTGATGATAGAATTTGTGTAATAAACATGCCACCTAGACATGGAAAATCAAGAACAGCAGGAAAATTGGTTGAATGGGTATTTGGAAATAACAATAAAGAAAAAGTAATGACTGGTTCATATAATGAAATACTATCAACAACATTTGCAAAATCAGTAAGAGACACAATAGCATCAGAAAAAACAGAAGGAATAATAGTATATAATGACATATTTCCTAATACAAAAATTAAATTTGGCGAATCTAGTGCAAATAAATGGGCATTAGAAGGAAGTGGACAAGCCAATTATTTAGCAACATCACCAAAGGGAACTGCGACTGGTTTTGGTTGTACTTTAATGATAATAGATGACTTAATAAAGAATGTCGAAGAAGCATACAATGAAAATGTTCTACAGAAGCAAATAGACTGGTTTAATAATACAATGTTATCAAGAACAGAAACAGGATTTAAGTTAATAATTATTATGACTAGATGGTCTAGTAATGATTTAGCAGGGTATATATTAGAAAACTATGATAATGTAAGACATATAAATTATAAAGCAGTTCAAGAAGATGGCTCAATGCTATGTGAAGCAATATTAAACAAAGAAGATTATAAATTAAAAACTAAAAATATGAACAAAGATATTGTATATGCTAACTATCAACAAGAGCCAATAGATGTTAAAAATAGATTATATACAGCATTTAAAACATATGAAAAATTACCACCAGCACATTATATTATGAACTATACAGATACTGCTGACGAAGGCAATGATTATTTATGTTCAATAAATTATCAAATGTACAATGAAGAATATTACATATTAAATGTTATTTATACACAAGAGGCAATGGAAATAACAGAACCAGCAGTTGCAGAAATGCTGACAAAAGATAATGTAGGAAACGCAAATATAGAAAGCAATAATGGTGGTAGAGGATTCGCAAGAAATGTAATAACAAATTTAAGAAATTTAGGCAATAGACATACAAATGTTAGATGGTTTCATCAGGGAGAAAATAAAGTTGCAAGAATACTAAGTAATTCGACGGGAGTAATGAATAATATATATTTTCCTATAAATTGGGAAGATAGATGGCCTGAATTTTCCAAACACTTAAAACATTATGTAAGAACTGGAAAGAATGAACATGATGATGCTGAGGACTGTTTAACAGGAGTATATGAAAATCCAAAACCTAAAAATACAAATATGACAATGACTAATAAGTCTTTTATAAATATGTAACATCTACTAAAAAGTAGGTGTTTTTTTGATTGGAGGAAACAATGTTAAGATATAGTAAAGAAAAATTAGCAGAAGAAAGAAGTATAACAGATATATATTTTAAAGCACAAGAAGAATTAGATATAAGAAAAGAGTTATATGAGAAGTTCAGAAGAAAACTAACAGATGAAGAACTAGCAAGTCTAGATGATGAGGACATAAAAGTACCATTAGAAAGATATATATCAATCATGTCTGCTGGTTATTTTGGAGGAAAAGCACCGACATATAAGGTAAAAGCATTTAACAAAGATAAAGACAAAATAATCAAAGAACTATTTAATCATGAAACTAACGATGAACAAGAAATAAAAGAAATAGAAGAATTAATAAAACATATAGTTGATTATAATAATGATGGTTCACATTTTTTACATATGGTTTTAGATTATTTAGTAAAAAGAGCTTGTTATGAAATATATTATAAAGATGAAAAGACAGGAGAAATAACAATAACAAGAAGTGATGCATTAGAAACAGTGGCCATATGGGATTATTCATTACCTAAAAAATTAATAGGTATATATAGAATAATTCGTACATATATAGCAAATGGTGAATACCAACAAATGATAGAGTTAACAACAGTAGACGGAAAAAGATATTATTATGACACGCCTGAAAAAAGGAAAATATTTGGTACACCAGCATATGAACAACAGTTTAAAGACGAATCATTATTCAAAGAAAACAAAAAAGAAAAGAAACCAAGAATGTGGGATGATGATATACCAGCAACGGCAATAGAAAATTGTGATGGAATGGCAATATTTGAACCTGTAATAAGTTTAATAAAAGCATATGAAAGATGTATTCAAAATTCAAGAAATGTATTTAAGTATAATGATGAGGCAATATTAAAAGTTATAGGATATCAACCAGAAAATCCAATGATTATCCAAAATGAAAAAGGCGAAGATATCATAAATCCAGCAAGACAAAAAGAAGATGAATATGTATTAACAAGCAGAGTTAGATATTTAGACGGAAACAAAGATGTAAATAGCGACATAGCTTGGGTTGAAAAGAATGTAAATGATACAGCATTACAGAACCATAAAAAAACATTAATGGATATTATTTGTTTATGCTCATTCTGCCCTAATATGACAGACCTTGGATTTACATCAGCTGATAATAATTCAGCACTTGAAAAGAAATTTTTTAGCTTACAACAGTATATAGCAACATTCGAAGGCGATTTTCTTGAAGGATTAACAAGAAGATGGAGAATAATATTAGAAAAATTCAATAAAGAAAAGGGCAAAACTTATGATTTTAGAGATATTGAGATAAAACTAAATAGAAATTTACCTTCTGATAAAGCGACAGACATAACAAATGCATTGAAATTAAGAGGTTTATTACCAGATGAAACGGTTATAAATTTATTAAATCTTGATTTAGATGCAACAAGTGAATTAGCAAAAATGGATTTACAAAACGAAGAAAATATTCAGAAAAATCTAGAACAAATGCAAATAATGGGACAAGCAGAAATAGAACAAAACGATAAAGAAGATAAACAGGACAACAAAGCAACAGACTTAACAGAAACACAAAAAGCACAAAAATTAACAGCAGATAATAAGAAAGAACAAGAAAAAGCAGTTAATAAACAGATAAAAAAGGAGTAAAAATATGTTATTAATAAAAATTGCATGCATATCATTATTATCTTTTATGGCAGGAATAATGGAAGGATTTATACAAGAAATTACAGGGATAAATATATCAAGGTTTATATATATCATGCTTGGAATTTTTATTTGTTTAATATGGAAGGTATAGAAATATGAATATATGGAATTATCACGATGCAAAAATGCGAGAATTAAAACAACTATATAATAAAACATCAAAACAAACGCAAAATAGACTTCAAGAATTACTAGATACATTTAATTTTACATCAGAAAATATATATAATATAGCAGATAATAAAACCAAAAAAAGAATAAATAATTACATAGAGCAATGGAAAGAACAAAAACTACTAACAGGTTATTTTAAAGTATTAGCAAATAACATTTATGGAAGAACGCGAGTAAAGAATAGTGAAATATTAGAATTACTTATTTATAGTGCATACATAGAAGAACAAAACAAATTAGAAGAACAAGAAAAACAAATAATGTATGAAGATGCTAATTATTACTATGAACAAGGTCAACAAGAAGTAAATAAAAAGAAAAAGCCATCAATAATTCCGATGGCTTTATTTCTTGCATTATTAGACCAACCTAATTATAGTCGGACTAACTTGGAAGCAATATATTGAAACAACAATACAATATAATGCACAACAAATATATAAACAAGTAATTCTAAATACACAACAACAAAAAGACCTAAAAATCGATTCTAGCGAGTTTCAAACGATAATAAATAGACAAAATAATCAAAAGCTTAATATAAATAATGATAAAATATCAGGTGCAATGGACTTACAAATGATAGGATTAAATAATCTGTCAAAAGTGGATGGAATAAAATCAGTAGCGGGAGATAATGCAAAAGTTAGATTTATAGGAATTAGCGATGAAAGACAAACTCAAATGTGCAAAAGTTTAGATAATCAAGAATTTTACATACACGATTGGAATGAGTTTAAAAGATATAGCAAAACTAATGATAGTATAGTAAAATGTCGTTGCTTTGGGCTTGTTATTGGTTTAAATTGTCCTCCAATTGATGATGGATTTCATTTTTGCAGAAGCTATATTATGTATTTACCACCAATTGCAAAACAAGAAAAAACAGAGTATAATCTTGATATACCTAAAATAAGTAAAGATATTAAACAAGTTTTAATTAATACAAAATTAAATTCTAATGTAAAGAGGTTGTTTAATAAATATCTAACAAGCAACAATGCTAAAATAGATAACAACTTAAATGTTCCGATGCGATATAGTATTGATGATGATAGGATATATATAAATCCAAAACACCCAGACTTTAAATATTATGATTTGTCTGAAAGCTTAAGCCACGAAATTATACATATGATAGATATAAGAAATAATATATCTGATAAATTAAATATAGACAATGAATTAAGAAGAGCAAGATTACAAATAGATATGGATGAAGATAAGTATATAAAAATGTTGTCAAGTAGCAAATATGAAGATAATATGACATTAAGTGATATATTTTCTGCCATAACTAATGGAAAAATATCAGGAAACTATATGCATTCAAGTAAATACTGGATAGAGGATTCGGCAAGAATAGAAAAGGAACTTTCTGCCAATATAATGTCAGCTTATTTAAACAAAAATCAAGACACATTAAATATTATAGATTCAATAAATGGGTTAAAAGAAATAAAAGAAAAGGTAGTGAAATTATATAATGATTATACCAGATGAAATAAAAGAATTAATTCATAAATATATAGAGAAAAATGGCAAAAGACCATTAGGCTTTAATTGCGACGAATGGAATAGTTTTGCAGAGTATAAAGAATATTTAGAAAGAGAGTTAAACAAATGAAAATATATATAATTTTTGAAAACAATGAAGGGGAATATGACGATTATCAAGATTGGATAATAGAAACATATAAAGATAAAGAAAAAGCAGAAAAGAGATTTATAGAATTAGTAAAAACAAATCATTACAAAGAAGATAGAACGATAAGAGATGTAAAATACAACGAAAACATAGGAGCTTACAGAATAGAAGAACATGAAATAATTGAATAAATATTTTTCAAGCACTTACTAGAAAGTAGGTGCTTTTATTATGGAAAGAAGGTGAAAAAATGAACGATAGAGCAAAATATTTAGCAGTAGATGAAGAAAAAAATAACAGAATACAACATATAAGAGAATGTTTCTCAATTATCTATGATGAAATTGATTTAAAGTGTAAGCCAAGTAGAGAAACATCACTTGCATTAACAAAATTGGAAGAGGCTCAATTTTGGGCTATAAAAGGAATAACAAGGGAGGAAAAATAATATGTGGTTATTAGTTTTAATATTAAGTATTAAATTACAAATGCCAACTTGGTATTGGATTATATTTACTATAATTACAATATTTAGACCATTGATAGGAATGTTTAAATATAAGTTTAATGAAAACTTTTTTGAAGAATACGGAAATAAATAAGTTATTAACATTTTATAATTATAAATTTTAGACGTAGACGTACGTCTATTTTTTATGCCCTAGATATGGCTTTAAACTGTCTATTTTTGTATGGTTAGACTTCCGTAAAAAGTCAAATAGTTTGGTTATAACAACCGTAAAAGTTAAGGAGGAAATTCGTTATGGAAGGTAATGAAGAAGTAAAAACAAATATGGAATCTACTGCCGAGAGTGTAGAAAAAGTTGAAACATCAAACGTAGAAGAAAATAAAGAAAAAACTTTTACAAGAGATGAAGTAAATAAAATGATTAATGCTGAAAAGCAAAAGGAAAGACAAGCAATTTTAGAAGAAATGGAAGCTAAAAAAGCAGAAGCGGATAAACTTGCAAAAATGGATGAAGACCAAAAAAAGTCTTATGAATTAGAGCAAGAAAGATCTAGAGCAAATAAAGCTGAAAATGAACTAAATGCTTATAGACTAAAAGACGAAACAATTCGTCAAGCAAGTCAAAGAGGTATCTCATTAGGATACATAGAAACTATTGATTTTTCAAGAGAAACTGCTGAAAGTATCAATTCAAAATTAGATATATTTGAAAAAGTATCAAAAGCAGATAGAGAAAAAGCAATAAGTGAGTATTCTAAAGAGCCAGCACCACAAACAGGAGAAAGGGTAACTCAAAAAGATATAAGTCAAATGAGTTATACAGAATTGGCTGAATATCTAAATAAACACCCAGAAGTAAATTTATAAAAAGGAAGGTAATAAAAAATGGGAAAATTTGATTCAAAAAGTTTTAACGAAAAAGCATTTAAGTATTCAGTAGATAGAATACCAAATTTAAAAACAAACGAGTTAAAGAAATCAAGAGCTTTAACAGGAAATGAAGATATTAGAAAAGTATTTGCTGACGAAGATGGTACAGCATATGCAAGAATTGCTATGCGTGGACTATTAGAAGGCGATGCAGTAAATTATGATGGACAAACAGATATAACAGCAACATCAACAAAAACATTTGAAAGAGGTGTTGTAGTTGTTGGTAGAGCAAAAGGATTTGTAGAAAAAGATTTTTCTTATGATGTAACAGGTGGAAAAGACTTTATGCAAAATGTTGCAGAACAAATAGCAGATTATAAGGATGGGCTAGACCAAGATACAATATTAGCAGTATTAAAAGGAATATTCTCAATGACAGGTGCTAAAAACTTAGAATTTGTAAATAAACACACAACAGAAGTAAAAGGAAATATTCAAGCAACAACATTAAATACAGCTACAAACAAAGCATGTGGAGCAAATAAAAAGAAATTTGCTTTAGTATTTATGCATTCAGATGTTGCAACAAATATTGAAAACTTAAATTTATTAGAACACTTGAAATATACTGACAAAGATGGCATAACAAGAGAATTAGATTTAGGAACATGGAATGGTAAACTAGTAGTAATTGATGATGATATGCCAACAAAAGAAGTTGAAGCAACATATGTAAAAACAGCTGATAAAGCTATTGTAGCTGGAAAAACATATTATACAAAATCTGGAACAAAATATACAGCAGTTTCTAATCCAGTTGAAGGAAGCATCGGAGACTATTATGAAGTATCAGATGAAGCACATACAGAATATATAACATATATATTAGGTATTGGAGCTATTGATTTTGAAGATGTTGGTGTAAAGGTACCTTATGAAATGGATAGAAATCCTTCAAAAAACGGTGGACAAGATACTTTATATATTAGACAAAGAAAAGTATTTGCACCATTTGGAATCTCATATGAAAAGAAATCACAAGTTTCATTATCACCAACAGATAAAGAACTTGAGGATGGTTCTAACTGGGATTTAGTAAATTCTGGTGAAGCATCTGAAGAAGATAGAAGTTATATAAATCACAAAGCTATTCCAATTGCAAGAATAATTTCAAGAGGATAGTAGAAAGGGGCAATAGATGTTAGAACAAATAAAAAAGAGATTAGGAGCAAATTATATTGAAAATACAGATAATATAATACAAGACATCATAGTAGATATGACTTTTATTGCCTGTGATGCTTCTAATCGTAAAGAAACTGATAAAAAGTTATTTCCATACATAAAAAAAGCCGTTATATCTGAATACAATGCAAGAGGCTCAGAAGGACTATTAAGTCGTAATGAAGGTTCTATTTCGAGTTCATTTAATGATATAGAGAAAAAACTAAGAATAGATGCAGCTTCAATAAGGATATTCAAGTAATGCTATTACGAGATTTAACAAAAGTATATATATCAGAATATGAAGAAATAGAAGACCATGGAGAAGTCTCAAAAGTATGGAAATATAAAGGCATAGCTTGGTTAAATATGCAACAAGATGTTAATGAACTAGATAGAAAGTCTACTGGTGAAGTTGATTATAGTACATATAAAGGTCGTACGACAAGAGATTATGATATACAAAAAGGCAATGGAATATCATTTGAAGATGTCTCAAAATCAGAGGAGTTTAAACCTCAATATAAAGTAACTGATAAAAATAAAATTGGAAGTACTTATGTATATATATGTGAGAAGGTGCAAGAATGATAAGTTTTAATTGTAATTTTAAAGTGAAACATAATTTCAAGAATATAAATGCTCTAATTCAAAAATTACCACAAACTGCAAGAGTAATTTCAAAAGATATATTAGAAAATATTAGAGGTTATGCTATAAGATTGGAAAAAGGTCACAACGAAAATGGAATATTAGTAGAGATGATTGATATGTCTACAAAAGAAGTAAAAGGAAGGGTCTATGCTGACCCTTCTAAATTTATGACTGAAAATGGACAATCATATTTATGGTTTGAATATTTTGGAACAGGGCAATATGCGGAACAAGAGCACATAGGAAAAACAAAACATTTTATTGAGTCAGGATATACAGAATGGTATATCCCTGTAAATAAAGTGGGGAGGTCGTTGAGCTATCCAATAGTAACTATTAATAAACAACAATTTTATGTAGCAGTAGGTTCAAAAGCTAATCATTTTATAGGGGATGCAGAGTTTGAAAGCAGAAATGAAAATACAGAAATAGCAAAGAAAAGATTAGATGAAATGTTAAAGGAGGTATGTAAATGAAAGATTTAAGTGAATTAGAGTTTAGTGATTTAGTATATGAAAAGCTAGAACCATTAAAGTATAAACAAATATTAACAAATCCAACGACAACAAGTAAATTTCCTTGCCTAGAATTACATACACCTTTAAAATCTGTGAATAAAACGGAAAATGCATTTCCAATTCAATCAACATTCCAAATATCAATAACTTGTTGGAATGAAAAGCAACGTCAAGCCATGCAAATGACAGATGAAGTTGATACAAAACTTCAAGAATATAATTTTATAAGGACAAATACCAGCCCTGCAATGTATGATCCTATATTGCAAAAATACGGTATAACAATAACATTTGAGGTTCGTTATAATTCAATAACGGCCTCTTTTAATTTTATAAGATAATAGGAGGAATTTTAAATGGACCCAAAAACAAGTACAATGACAAAATTGTTTCATGCAGATACATTAGAAGACTTAAAAACACAGGCTAAAAGAAAACAAATAGCTTTTGTACAAAGTATACCAGAATTTTTAAAAGCACCAGAAGGAGTGACTTATAGTGCTTTAGATATTCCGGATGAAAGAATGGCAGAAGGAAGACAGAAAGCAGAAAATCTAGAAATAGAAATATTATTTAAAGAAGACCAATATGATGAATTAAAAGCACTACAAACTGCAAAAACAAATGGCTATTGGGCAATCCAATTACCAGAAAGCACAGCTTCAGAGGCAGGAAAACCATTAACATGGTACTTTACTGGAACATGTTATGTTGGAATGAGTGAAATTGCTATAGATGATATGTTAAAATCAAAATTAACAATTTATAGAAGCTCAGAAATACAAGAAAGTAAAGGCTTTCCCACAACTTAGTTCTACATTAAGTGCTAGGAGTAGAACAAGAAAAGTTGCTAGCACAATAGAAGAAAATAATGAGAAGGCAGAATAAGCCTTCTCTCTTTTGCAAAGGAGAGAAAATAAAATGATTATAGAAACAAAAAATAAAACAATTAATTTAGTACTAAAAACACGAAAAATAGTAGACATAGCTAATCTACTAAAAAATAAAAATTTTGAAGAAGCCTTCACAAGAGCATATTCAATATGTGATAGAGAAGCTTTGTCAAAAATAATATTTAAATTGGCAGAAAACGAGGATGGCAAAGGTACATTTATGACATCAAATGAAGTATATGACTTTATGGATGATTGTAGACTAGAAGGAATAACTGCGAATGATTTATATGAAAAGATTGCAGAGGCATTGAATGATGAGGGTTTTTTCAAAAAGAAAATGAGCAAGAAAGAATTAAAAGAAATGACCTCAAATCCTTTATCAACAATGAATATGAACGATTTAGTTCAAAAGTCAGCAGAAAGTGCAATGAGCAAAATAGCAGAGAAACAACTTCAAGAACAAGGATTTCAAGGTTACGAGGCTTAAATGATATAATAGAAAAAATAAAAACAGCTCATAATTTAGTTGAGTTAATATATTCAATAGAATCTCTAGCGTATTACTTTGATATAAAACCACATGAGTTTTGGAATAGCAGATACTCAGAAATAAATACATATTGTCAAATACATCTTGTAAAAATAATTGATGAATTAAAAAGTGAAATTAATTTGCAAGAAGCGGTTACTAATAAACTTATAAGAGCAGATAGTATGAGCAGAAACCCTAAAATAGTACCAATTAGAGATAATTATAAAGAACTATTTAAGGAAGAGGAACAACAGGTACAATCTCCAGAAGAAATTATAAGAAGAATGAGAAGAATAATGAAAACAGAAAAAAATTAAAAAAATTATACTTTTCGACAAAATTCGACTTAAAAATCCAACTAAAAGTGATATACTTTTAGTTATAATAAAATAAAAGGAGGAAATTTATTATGGAAGAGAGGAAAAAGAGTGGATTTGGAACTGCTGGTTTAGTATTAGGAATTATAGGAGTGTGTACTTCATTTATTCCAATAGTAAATAATGTATCATTTGTTTTAGGGTTAATAGGAGGAATTTTAGCAATAGTATCATTAATTAAAAAAGCCAGCAAAGGACAAGCTATTGCAGGTGTTATTTTGTGCGTACTAGCAATGGTAATTACAATTAATTCTCAAAAAGCTTTATCAGATAGCTTAAATGAAGTTAGTGCTAATTTAGATAAGGCAACAGGAAGCAGTACAGAAGAAGTTTTAGCTAATGATGTAGATGCACAACTAGGAAATTTTGAAGTGACTAATGGAAGTTATGGAACAAAGGATACAAAGTTGACAGTTAAAGTAACAAACAAAACTTCAGAAACAAAATCTTTTAACTTACATATAGAAGCAGTAGATGAATCAGGAGCAAGAATCAATGAAGATTATGTTTATGCAAATGACTTAGCAGCAGGACAAAGTCAAAGTTTTGATATATTTACATATGTATCATCAGACAAATTAAACGCAATGCAAAATGCAACTTTTAAAATTGTAGAAGCATCAATGTATTAAAGGAGAAGTAAAAATGGAAGTACATTCTAAAGAGACAACAAAAGCTATATATAAAAGATGGTGGTTTATTGTTTTAATGGTAATTATATCAATACCAATAATAATTTTTGAAATAGCTTGCATAGCAGTAGCTCCGTCTATATTAGTATTGGAACTTATTCTAGCACTATTGATATATGTACTTGTAAAAGCAGTAAAAAGAGAGAAAAAACGAAAAGAATTAAAATTGCAAAAAGAAAGAAATTTGATTCAACAGGGATTTAAAAAATTATGTGACAATTTTTATATTAATGAAGAAGAACATAAATTAAAAATCTTAGATACAGTATATGGATTTTCTCAAATTTTGGACTGTGAATTAATAGAAGGCGGAACTTCAATATCAAATACTGTTGGAAATAGTAAAATTAAAGGTTCAAAAAAGATGAAAACGAATTATACAACGTTCCAAACAAATTTATGTACAACACTTTCATTAAATATAACGACAACAGATATAAACAATCCAAGAATTATATTTAATTGTAAATATGGTAAAAGAAGTATTTTGAAAGATAGTAAAAAATATAAAGAATATATGAATAATGCACAAAATATAATATCAACATTAAAAATTATTATATCTCAGAATAATGAAAAGTATATAGAGACAGGAACTATAACAAAAGTAGAACATAAATATATAACAGAAGAGAATGCAAGTATTCAAATTGAAAGGTTATCTAAATTGTACAAAGATGGAATCCTGACAGATTATGAATTTGCAATGAAGAAAAAAGAATTATTGGATAAAATAAAATAAAACACTTACTTAGGTAGGTGTTTTTTATTTGGAAAATATGAAAGGAGGAATGACTTATTACAGTAGAGGAAATAGAGATAGTAGTAACTGCAAAAGTAGAAGAAGCATTAAAAGAATTTGAAAAAATGTTACCTGCAATAAAAGAAAAAATGAAACAAGTTCAAGAGGCTTTTTCAAAAGTAGACACAAAGACAATGACAAGCAAATTACATCAAGCAGTTAACTTTATGAAAAAGAAGATGCAGGACTTAAAAAAGAGTTCTGAAAACAACAAAATAGCAATTAAAGTTAATAACAAAGATGCACAAAAACAAATAACACAAATTGAAAAAGAAATCGATAGTCTACAAAAGAAAATAACTGGTCGACAGTTAAAGCTAGATGTTACAAACAATGCTTTGGATAAGATAAGAAACGACACAAATCAGTCTGTAATTAAAGAAATGCCAGAGGCTGGAAATAAACAAATAAAAGCAGAAACATATAAAAAATTAGACAATAATGCAAGTTATCAAAGTTTAGTAAAGCAAAGCGATAAATTAAATAGTGAAATTGAAAAATATAATGCATTATTAAATAGTGCAAAATCTAAAATGGCAGAATTAGGACAACAGATCTCTAAAACTTCAACTACTCAAAATAAATTGAGTAGTTTTTTTGGAGCTTTTAAGCAAAAAATAGAACAAGTAAAGCCTAGTTTGAATGGTGCAAAAAATACTTTTAGTAAAATGCCAAGTATTGGTCAAAATTTATCAAAGATAACTCAAAGTGTGACAGGACATATAAGAAATATGGGTGGAGGCTTAAAAAATGGGCTTGGACATATTTTAAAATATGCTGGTGCACTTTTTTCATTACAAAGTATTTATAGCACATTAAGTGGTTGTGCTCAAAGTTGGTTATCTAGCCAAAATGCAGGAGCAAAGCAATTATCAGCTAATATTGATTATATGAAATATGCAATGGGCTCAGCTTTTGCACCTGTAATACAGTATGTAACAGGACTGATATATCAACTAATGAAAGCTATACAATCTGTTGTTTATGCATTGTTTAGAGTAAATATATTTGCTAAAGCAAGTGCGAGTTCATATGCAAATATGGCTGGAAACGCAAAAAAAGCGAAAGAAGAAACAAAAAGTTTATCAAATATACATAGTGAAATAAACAATGTACAATCTAATGATAGCTCTGATGGTGGAAGTGGCGGAGGCACATCACCAAGTTTTGATTTGTCTGGAATAGATAATCAAATGTCAGCACTATCACAAAAATTATATGATTTCTTTAAGCCACTTGTTGATAGTTGGAATAAGTATGGACCTGGTTTGGTGGAACAAATAAAAACAACAGCAGGACAAGTTGGAGGTTTAATATCATCAGTATGGGGAAGTTTTGAAAAGATAATTACGAATGGAACTGTATATAAATCATTAGAACTAATTTTAGCGATTATAGGTAACATAGCAGAGGCATTTTCAAATGCTTGGAATTACAATGGTAATGGAGATGCAATAGTACAAAATTTGGGCAATGCTTTTAATAATTTATTAGGAGCAATAAATAATGTAGTACAAAGTGAAGGATTTCAAAATTGGCTAAATAATTGTTCAGATAAGTTTAGAGTAATAACAGAAAAAATATCAGAGATAGATTGGCAACCTTTAATTGATGCATTAGCGGATATTGGCGAAGGAATAGGCACACTTGCACTAGATATGTTAAGCGGATTAATAGATATATTTAAATGGCTTGCAGAAAATCCAGGTGTGGCAGAAGTAATATTAGCAATTGCAGTTGCAATTGGGACAGTAAGTACCATAATAAGCATATTAGTTCCAATATTAACAACTTTAACTGCTATTTCAACAGCATTAAATATAGCAATATTACCACTTATAGCTATAATAGCTGGAATAATAGCTGTCATAGCATTAGTTATAGTTGCTATTATGAACTGGGGAACAATTTCAGAATGGCTAGGACAAAAATTTGAAGAAGCAAAAGAAGCAATAACAAAAGCTTTTCAAAATATAGGAAAATGGTTTGCAGATAGATGGAATGACATATGTAATGCATTTAGTAATGTAGGAAAATGGTTTTCGGATACATTTAATAGTGCAGTACAAGGAATAAAGAATGCCTTTAGTTCAGTAGGGGCTTTCTTTAAGGGAGTATGGCAAGGAATTTGCAATGTATTTGGAAATGTGGCCAATTGGTTTGGAAACATATTTGGAAAAGCATGGCAAGCAGTAAAAAATGTATTTAGTTCTGGAGGACGTGTTTTTGATGGAATAAAAGAAGGAATACTTAATGGATTAAAAGCTATTGTAAATGCAATAATAAATGGAATTAATAAAGTAGTAGCCATACCATTTAATGGATTAAATGCAGCCTTAAGAGCAATAAAAAACGTAAATATCATGGGGTTAAGTCCATTTGGATGGATATCTACCATATCAGTTCCACAAATACCAAGATTAGCTAAAGGTGGCGTATTAACAGAGGCAACAACAGTATTGGCGGGGGAATACTCTGGAGCTAAAGCTAACCCAGAAATTGTAACACCACAAAACATAATGAGAGATACTTTTGAAGACGTATTATCAGACTTTAACAATAGTAATGGACAGCCATTACATGTAACAATACAATACTTAGGAAGAGAAATATTTGACGATACAATAGATTATATAAACTCAAAAACTAGGAGAACTGGTAAAAATACAATAGTAACGGTAGGTGATTAATAATGATATGGAGAGAACATGGAGAAACACAAAATTTACCAACTCCATCTGCATATAGTGCAGATATAGAAGATACAGACAATGATAGTTATACAAGTAAAAAAACAGGGGCATTGATAGACAATCCGATAGCAATAGGAATGTTAAAACTTTCTATGTCATGGGATTTAAATTCAGAAGATGAGGCAGAGAAACTAATACAAAAAACATATAAGAACCCATTTATTCTAGATGTAAAAGTACCAGTTGTTAATGGTGGATTTTTAGAAGGAGCAAAGTTTAGAGTTTCAAAAAGAAAAGTAGAAATGATAGATACAGAATTAAATACGAACACTTTCAAAACAAGATGGAAGTGTTCTTTTAATTTAATGCAAAAAGAACTAACAGAAGCTCAAAAACAAGCTTCAAAAAAAGCAAATTTATAGGAGGCTATAAATGTATAATACAAGTCAAAATTATAAAGATAAAGTATTAAATGATTCAATACAACATGAATTAAATATATACATAGACGGAAATAAAATCGAACCAAATCATATTATAGATTTTAGTTCAAAATTAGAATTATTTAATAATAATGAATTTTGTTTAGGGTGTACTCCAGAAATTGATATTGAATTTGAAATAGATAAAAGAGACTTGCCAGATGTGTACAATGAGGTTTATGTTGAAACAGGTATAGATGGAGAAGTAGTTCCAATAGGCTATTTTACTATTCAAAAACCAATTGAGGATGATGAGTTTAAAGTAAAGATAAAAGCCACAGATTATATGAAAAAATTTGAAGATAATAAATATGATGGTAGCAATTTAATATATCCAGAAACAATGTTGGAAGTCTTAAAAGATATATGCAATAAAGTAGGAGTAGAACTGGGTTCTACTTCTTTTCTGAACTCAAAAAAACAAATAGCAGTATATGACAACACCGTAACAGCAAGAACGTATTTAGGTTATATTGCAGAACAAGCGGGCGGATTTGCTGTAATAGGCAGAGATGGAAAACTTTATATAAAAACATTTGGAGAAGATACTGTTAATTTTGATATTGATTTGTTTGGAGATTTCACTTGGGGTGATAAATTTAAAGTAAGTAAAGTTTCTTATGAAGATGGAATACAAAATTATAAATTTGGAGATGAAACACAAGCAACAGTATTTATTGATCAAAACAATATGTATATAGTTGATAGTGAACAAGTAGAGAATATTTATAATCAAATCAAAGGTTTTGAAGTATATGCATTTGAGGGGGAGACAATAATAGACCCAGCATATGATATTGGGGATATTCTAATAATTGATGATAAAAAAGTTTTATATCAAGGAGAGATAAATTATGCGGGAAAATTTAAGGCAAGTATAAAAAGCAAAATACAGGTCAAAACAGAACAAGAAAGTATGCAGACAAAACAGAGTAACTCTAACAAAATAAAAAGGGTACAAAGTGAAATAAATCAAATTGATGGAAAAATAACACAACTAGTACAGGAATCATCAGAACATGAAGAAAAAATAACAAAACATGAGCAAGACATAGATACAATAAAAGATCAAGTATCAAGTGTTACAGATTATAAAAGAGAAGTAGAAGGAATTACAGAAATACACTTAGAAAATGCAAGCAAGGCACAAGTATTGATATTAAAAATTGAAGGAAATCAAAAGTATGAAAGCAATTTGTTTCCTTCCGACGAATTGTTTCCAAGTGATAATTTATATCCTAACCAGGAGGTGTTATAGATGATATATAAAATAATAATAGACAAGCAAAGTAGAACTAATCCTTCAGCAGATAGAAAGACATATTTAATTGATACAGATGAACTAAGAACAAATGGAAAAATAAGTGATAGTATAGAAATAGAAAAGGAAAATGCATATGTTATAAGACGATTACAATTATCAGAATATCATGTTTTAACACCGCTAAAAACTCCAATAAAGCAAAAACTAAATATACAAGTAGAACTTTTTGAAGGCGAAAATTATATATACCTAATTGATATGGTTGGAAATAAGATATATGCAGAATATATAATAAAAAATGACTTTAATGATATATTTGCTACGAAGGTTGAAATGAATAGTGCAATAAATCAATCAACACGAGGTATTGAATTAAGTGTAAATCAAAAATTTGAAAGCTATTCAACAACAGCAGAAATGAATGCGGCAATAAATGTAAAATCAGAAGAAATAACAAGCGAAGTAAATAAAAAAGTAGGTAAAACAGAAGTTGGAACATATATTCAACAAAATACAGAAGCGGTAAAGGTTGCATGGAACCAAATAAGTGAATTTATTCAAATGATGATATTAAATGGTAATGCAAGTCTGGCAATATTAGATAATAACAAAAAAGTTCTAATGTCATTAGATAAATCAGGACAACACTTCCATGAGAGTGGAACAAAGTTTGGAGAAATGGGAGTAAAAACGCAAGACGACAACAAATATATTGCATTTTCAGTAGACAGTGAGTATAATACCAAAATAAAAAATGGTATGGCTTGGGGAGTAGTAACAACAAGTGATGGAAAATTTTGGCCAATTTTATACATAAAAGATTTTGCTATGCCACCTAAAAATTCAGGAGGTTGCACAGGACAACTTGTATTAAGTGGATGTGATTTGGTTTTAGATTCATCAAATGCTGGAATAATTTCAAATGGTGTAAAAATACAAGCAGATGCTATGCCTGGTATATTTTTTAATGATGAGAAAACAAATTCGATGTTGTTTTATATTATGCCTGCAACTACTACTTCAAATGCATCAATGGGAATATTAGATAATATACAATTTTATAAAAATCAAGCTGGATCAGATTCATTTAAAATTGGAACAGGAAATTCATATGTATTAGTTACAGATGAGGGAGATTTATCAGCGTGTGGAGGAAATATATTTTTTGGTACAGAAAGTAACAAGGTAGATTTCATACTATTTCCAAATGTACTTGCCAATATCTATGGAGATTTAAGTGTAAGTGGAAATGTATATGCTAATAACATTTCATCAGATAGAAGAATAAAGAAAAATATAAAAAAATGTTCTCAGAGTGCTTTAGAAATAATAAAAAAGATTAAACATAAACAATTTGATAAAGAAGATGATGGAAAACATTATGATATAGGTTATATAGCACAAGAGATGGAAATGTTAGACCCTAATTTTGTAATTATACGTCCCCAAAAAGACAACATTGAGGAAAGGTATTATATTAACGAATTACCAATAATTGCTACAGCAACTAAAGCAATCCAAGAACAACAAGAAATGATAGAACAATTGCAGGAAAAAGATAAACAAAAAGATAAGGAAATAGATAAACTTATAAAAAGAATAGAAACTCTTGAAAAGGAGGCAAGAAATGGAAATAATTGAGTTTAAAGGAGCAACAAAAGTAAAGAATGCATATGTAGAAATAGAGGGAACGCAATATGAAGTGGTACCGGCAGAATATAGTGGAGAGACACCATTAACATCTTATAATATAAACAGAATGCAAGAAAATTTGCTTACACACATTTACCAACTAAAAATAACATCTAATATAAATGCAGGAGCAGAAGTAACATTACCTTGTTATTATCAAGTTGGACAAGAAGTATTAGATGTATACTTAGACACCGAAAGACTAGCATTAAGTAGTGATGATGCTGGAACAGATGGACATTATAGAGAAATAGGAGATGCAGATAGTATAAGCAATAAAATAAAGACAACAACAGATTTGCAGTTAGAAAAAGGAGATATTTTAACATTAGTAGTAAGGGGGGAGTATAATGCTAACACTTAAAAGCTTAATTAAAAAGAAACTTGATAAAACAGGAGATACAATGACAGGAGCTCTTACAATAAACAATTTAAATGAATTTGATGGTATTAAAAAAAGAAGGAAAATCGGAAACACAACATATGGTGCAAAGTTGGGAGTTGGAGCAAACGGTTGCCTTGCATTAGAAACAACGCAAGTAGAAGAAAGTGGAACAGAAACATTAATGGGAAGATTGGAAGTTGGAATAGATGGAAAAATAAGAAATGATAAAACAAAACAATATTTGTTGGAAAGCGAAGATTCTGGGTGGATTAATGGGACGTTAAATAGTGGTATTGCACTTTCTTCTAATAGTGGATTTCAATATGGGAATGGTATACAAGCAAGAATAAAAAATGGAGTATTATTTGTTAGAATTTCAGTAAGCAAATCTTCAGGAAATTTTACTACATCAGACGGGGAAGTAGTCATAGGCACGTTACCTAGTATTACAGGTTATGATTTAAAAACTCTTTTAAAAGAAAAGAACTTTATAAGAGCAGCAGTTTTTGGAACAGCAACATCATATGGTTTTTTACAAATAATTACTAACAATGTTATAAATGTTCGTATCATTAATGGAAATTCACTTTGGTTAACTGGACAAGTAGAAATTCCATTAAACTAAAAATGTAAATTTCTCGAAAGGAGGAAGAAAATGCAAGAGACAGAAGTTGTTGAAAGATTAGTAGAAAATGAGCAACGTTCAAAATCAAATTCTAAAAGATTAGATAGTATTGAAAATAAAGTTGAAAACATATATGATTTAACGCTAAGTGTGCGAGAAATAGCAACAGAAATGAAGGCAATGAGAGAAGACCAAAACAAAATGAATGAACGCCTAAAAATAATTGAAGAAAAACCAGCAAAAGAATATGAAGAAACTAAAAAGCAAATAAAAAGCAAAGTAGTTTCTTTTTTTGTTGGAATTATATTAACAGCAATAGCGTTTATCTTAGGACTAAGTAAATTTGTATAGGAGGTGAACTAATATGGAAAGAGTAAAAACAATAGCAAAATACTTAACAAATATACTAGCAATAGTAAGTGCGTTAGTTGCAGGAATAAATGCAGTTGATGGAATAACAATACCATACGCGATACAAATAGTACAAATAATTGCAGTAGTACAAGGTGTAATAGGTACATATTTGTTAGGACAAAAAGCAATAAGTAATAAGGAGGAATAATTATGGAAGATGAAATTGTAGAAACAATGGAACTTGCAGAAGAAGATACAAGAGGGGAGGTAAACGAATAATGAATATAGAAGATAGACTATTAACAGTAAATCCATATTCAAGAAGTGGAGAGAAACAAGGAACTATACAAAAAATTGTAGTTCACTGGGTTGGAAATGCAGGAAGTTCTGCATTAGGTAATAGAAACTATTTTGAGAGTTTAGCAACATCACATAAGACATATGCTTCATCTCACTATATAATCGGTTTAAACGGTGAAATAATAAGATGTATACCAGAAAATGAAGTAGCTTTCCATAGTGGTAGTTATTCAATGAATAGAAAATCAATAGGAATAGAAGATTGTCACCCAGATTGGGATGGAAAATTCAACGACAATACATATAACAGTTTAGTAGAGTTATGTGCAGATATATGCAAGAGATACAATTTAAGAATAGATGCAATTATAAGACATTATGATGTGACAGGAAAAGAATGTCCAAGATACTATGTAAGAAATGAACAGGCTTGGATACAATTTAAAAATGATGTAGCAAATAAAATAGGACAAGCTACAACTACAGTAGTAGTACCAAAAGTTGAAGGGAGTGATGAACCAGTGAGAAGATATAAAAACGGTTCAACAAAAGAAATTATATATGCAGATACAAGCTTAACAAAAGTTATAGGAAGTTTAAGCCCATACGAAGAATGTGATTGTTTTGGAATATTTAATGGAAGACCAATGGTAAGATATAATGTAAGTGGAACTTCAAACTACAAAATAGGATTTGCTAAATGGACAGGCGGAGTTAGATAAAAAATTAAGAGGTAAGTTGATTAATTTCAATTTACCTCTTTTTTTCGTTTTATGGCTTAAAATCAAGGCATATAATTACATTAATTGAAAAATAAAACGGCTTAAAATTGATTGTGAAGGATTGAATTTTAAAAAAATAAAAGATAGATTTCTCATACCTATCTTTTATTAATCTCATTTTTTAAACAATAATATATTCTTTTAATTATAATAATTTATTTTTTTAAATATGTCAAGAATTAATTATTAATATTTAATTCTTTTTTTAATGCCTTTTGTAATAATTGAGAAAAATTTATATCATTTTTCTCTGCTATAGTATTTAGCCAAGTTGGAATTGATAACGTTTTTTTAACAGCTATATTACTATATTTCTTTCTATATTCTAATAAATCAATTTCAATTATTGAGATAAATTGATTACTTTTTAATTTTATATGGTTATATGGAATAGTAGGTTTAGGGAAAGTTTCTAAATCAGATAAATATAATCCCAAAGCATCTTGAGCCATTATATATGCTTCGTCAATAGAATTTCCAAAAGTGGAACAACCTTTTAAGTCAATGAAATCAACCATATAAGACTTATCATTTTCATCATAAGTAAATATAGCCGGATAAAAATAATTATTCATAAAAACCCCTTCCTTATATTTATATTCTCTTTAGTATTAATATATTCAAAAAATAGAGTAGAGGGGACATTATTTCAGTCCCGTTCTCTTTAAAATGGTTGCTACTAAACCTTTAAGTATATCCCTATTATGTATAGGAATTATTTCTGTCTGGTTTCCGTTTCCTCATTTTTAGATGAGATCCAGACTGTGAAATCTTAACCCAACCATTTTTTTCTAGTAGCTTTACCAATTCTTTTGGATACATATGTATCACTCCTTTTTCTTAAGTTTTTCAATAATTAAAAGCTACTATTGAATATATTATTGTCTTTCGACATTATTATTATACTACGTATTAATACGTATGTCAATAGAAAATTAAAAAAATTTTAAAATTTTGAATTAAGTAAAAACTTCGACACCGTTCGACACACAAAATTAACATAATATGTTATAATACATATGAGGTGATGAATATGAAAGAAGCATATACACAATCTCTACAAATGATTAAAGTGTTAAATATAAAAAGTGAAAAAGAATACAGAAAGTTATTAAAATACTTTTTAATACTATCAGCAGAAAGTATGAAAGTAATGTCAAAAACGAAAAGATTTAGCAAAGTAATAAAGAAAGCAAAAGAAGTCTAAAAGGCTTCTTTTACTTTTGCATAAAAATATTAAAAATGTAGATGCTAACATTGAGGTGTTTTTATGATCAATTATTATAAAAAAAGCTTAAAAGAATTAAAAGAATATGTAAGAAAAAATAAGAAAATTACAAGGGAAGAATGGGATGAATATGCTCATAATAATTGCTTGTTTAGTGCGTTTACAATAGCATGTCATAAAGATGCATACAGTTTTAAAGAATTAATTAGAAAAATATAGTTTCATAAAAGAAAATAAATTGGGCATATTAAAATTGGTGGTTTTATGAAAATAGAAATTCTGGTTAGAGAAATAAGATTAAAACAGAATATGACATTAGAAACTTTAGCAGAACTATCTGGCATTAGCAAAGGACATTTAAGTAAAATAGAAAGGCAAGAAAGAGCCCCAAAATTGTCAACAATGATAATGATAGCTAAAGCATTAAACGTAGACATAGAAGAATTATACAAAATAGTAAAATGACACTTTAATAGTGTCGTTTTTATTTTTGTAAAAGAAAAACAGCATTTCATAAAAAGTTGCCCAAATGCAACCTAATTCATTATATTTATACATCAGAGCTCTAAAAAATAAATTAAAGGAGATTTGTAGTAATGAATGTAGTAGAAGACGAAGTAAGGAAAATGAAGAAAATTGTCGAAGGAAGAATAATAGAAAATAAAAAATTGTTTACTCAAGAAGAAATAAATACTATCTTTTTAAATAAAAATTTAACAATAAAATTATATTTACTAGGCATTTTAGACACTAAATTTTAATGCAATTTTTAATGCAACGCCAAAGAAAAGTTATAAAAAACGAAGGGAAAATGCATAAAATGATATTTTAAATATTAGCCGTAAAAGGCTTTAAATGGCATCTTATAAGAAAATATAAAAAAATATAAAAATATGTAAAAAGTATAAATTTAACCATGATAGCTCTTAGGAACCAGTGCCAACGGCGTGGGGGTTCGAGTCCCTTCATCCGCACCAAAGCGAGTTTTTGTCGAACTCTTTATAAGTATTGAAATAACTTAATTTCAAACTAATAAAAATTTGACGAACACAAAAATCTTAAACCGTTTCAAAAAGAAACGGTCTTTTTTTGACCCAAAATATTGAAAAAAGGAGGTTTTTGTGGTATTATGTTACATATAATTAAACAAGAAATCAATATGAGTAAAGAATTACTCTCTAAAATCGAATGGGCGTGCCATTTAAAATTTAAAGGAAAGGAACAGCCACAAATAATAAATGGTTGTCTAAGAATTATTGAGCATACCAATTTAGCGTATGTAGAGCCCCATAGAGTAATTATTAAAGATAGCTTGTACCTATTCTTTAATGAACACGATTATTTCTATGTAAATGATTTAAGTACAAAGTATCCGTTATCCAAATTACAAGAACATATCAGCGGAAATACATAACATAGAACGGCAAAGCATTTTAGAGTTTTTAAAAAATTATACTATATTGGTTTATTTGTGTTATTATAAGAAAATTAAAGAGATAGTAATAATAAATATAAAAACTCTAAAAGTGCTAATAGCTAAAACTATGCTATGTGGCACTTTTTTGTTGCCTTTCTATTCATAAAAATTTGGAAGGAGGATATGTAAAAATGAACGAAGAAAGGAAAGTAGCAGGAATTTATATTCGTGTTAGCACAGAAGATCAAGTACGTGAGGGATTTAGTTTAGGAGAACAGGAGGAAAAATTAAAACAACTTTGTAAGTATAAAGATTATAAAATCTATAAAATTTACAAAGATGCAGGAATTAGTGCAAAGAATATGTCAGGTAGACCAGCATTTCAGCAAATGCTAGAAGATATGAGAGCAGGTAAAATCAACTATATTGTAGCCTATAAACTAGATAGAGTTACAAGGTCTGTAAGAGATTTAGAAGTTCTAATTTCAGAACTAGAAGAACATCATTGCTATTTGGTATGCGATAGGGACGATGTAAATACCTCGACCGCTAATGGAAGATTTTTTGTAAGAATGTTGACAGTTTTATCTCAGCTAGAAATTGAAATAGTTAGTGAAAGAACAAAATTTGGTTTAACAGGAGCAATAAAGTCAGGTCATATACCAGGTACTTGTCCATTAGGTTATAAACGAGATACATCGAAGAAAATGGTAATTGATGAAACTACAAAAGATATTGTTATTAGAATATTTAATTTATATTTACAAGGAAAAAGCTATCAAACAATAGCAAATATTCTAAACGAAGAAAAGGTTTTGGAACCTAAAAAATGGGATGACTCTACTATAGAAAAAATACTCAATAACAAAATCTATGTAGGAGATTATGAAAGATTTAAAAGAGTAGCGAAAGAACAAGGAAAAGAACCTGTAATATATTCTAATGTTGTTGAACCAATAATAACAAGAGCAATGTTTGAAGATATACAGTTGCAGAAAGAGAAAAATCAAAGAGCATATTGTAGAGATAGAGTATATATCTTTATGCAAAAAATGAAATGTCCTAAATGTGGTAAGTTGATGGGCAGTAAAGGAACAGGTGGTAAAAAGAAGAAATATATGTATTATCATTGCTCAGACTGTAAAATCTATCTTCGTGAAGATTTAATAGAAGAACAAGTTATGCCAATGATAATGGACTTAATTGAATATGATATGACAGTAAAAAAATACTTCTATCCTGTTTTAGCAGATAAAAAAGAGAAAAACACAGATAAATTAGACAAAGAAATAAACACATTAAGAAATCAAAAGAGCAGAATAAAAGAAGCTTATTTGAAAGAAATTGTTGATGTAGAAGAATTTTCAAAAGAATATAAAGCTATTGACGAAAAGTTAGAGTTATTAGAACAAAAACGAATTGAAACGATAGACCTAAATAAACAGAGTTTTAGTCAACAACACTTAATGGCAGATAGAGATGTAGAAAAAGAAAAGCTAATACGTTCTAATAAGTTTTACGATATGTTAATGACAGAATGGAAAAGTAAGGATAAAGAAGAAAAACAAGAATTTATTTCAAAGTTTTTAGAAAGTATTACAGTTGAAAAAGATAGCAAAGGTAATTATAAGTTAGTTAATTTAAAATTAAGAAAAACATTTATTAACCAGATATTCAAGTTAATGCAAAATGGAATGTTTGATATGACTATTGCAGATGAAAAAGATAAAGAAGTTAGAACAACAGTTATGATGGACAAGCGAGAACTAGAAGAATATATTGAAAGGTTAAATGAATATTACGAAGTATCTTATTATGAAGTAGCAAGACTAGATGAACAAAAGAAAGGTTACCAGAAAAAATATCTTACAATAGACGAAACAAATGATAATGAAGAAAAGCTATTTAAATTAGTTGAATTAGTAACAGATGATAAAAAATATCCACAGAAAAAAGTAAATAGAATTGTAGGAGCAATTAGAGTAAAAGAACGAGAAAAAGTTAGTTAAAAGATTTATAAATGGAGGAATTGAAAATGGAAAATAAAGAATTAAAAACAAATAATATTGAAAATAAATATGGAATTGAATACACAAAGGTTGGAGATTACTATCTACCAAATTTAGTTTTAGAAAAAGAAAAAATTGTGTTAAACAAATATGGAAGAATGAGATTAAAATTTTTAAAAGAAAACAGAAAAGCAGAATATACAATAATGTTTGTGAATGGAACTTTGAATAAACATTTAAAAGAGATTCAAGAAACAGCACAAGATAGAATTGACATTATAATAGAGCAATTAAAACAACAAAATAATTTAACAGAAGAAATGAAAAATACAGCTCAACTTTATTGGGTTAGTATGATGAATAATTTTAGAAATACGGCAGAAGAAATTGTACTAAATGAACTAATATATGTATAAAAAATTACAAGTAGGAGCAAATATGCAAATGTATTGCCATATTTAATGTCTATAAGTGTAGCGAGCATAGGTTTTGTATTGCCACAAAACCGACAGCTTACGCTGAAAGGGGATTTTTATCCCCTATAACCCCTACCTTATGAAACGAAAAAATTAGAAAAATAGATTTAAAATTAGATAAGAAATTAAAAATTTTTAAGGAAGTTTTTACAAAAAATAGAGCGAAAATTTATCAAAAAGGAAGTGAAAAATTATGAGAAATAGAACAATAGGAATTAATGTTAGAGTAAGTGAAAATGAAAAGAAAAAGTTACAAAGAAATGCTAAAAAGAGCAACTTAAACTTATCATCTTATTTAAGAAAGTCAGGCTTACAAAAAGAAATTTATTCAATACCAGATGAAGAACTTCGTAAAGTTTACAATGGAATTGTTGAACTAAAAAATGAATTTCCTTATATGAGTAATGAAGAAATAAAAGAAAAAATAACAAAAATGCAAAGTGATTTTTTAGACATTTATAATTATAAAAGACGGAGATGATGTTGATGGCAACAACGAAAATATGGGCAATTAAAGATAGCATATCACGAGTAATAAGCTATGCAAAAAATCCAGAGAAAACAACATTTGCAGACTTAAAACAAGTATTAAAATATGCAGAAAATGATGAGAAAACTGTTGATAAAAACGAAAAAACTATGTATGTAACTGGAGTGAATTGTAAAGCCGAAACAGCTTATGAAGAAATGATACTAGTTCAAAATAGATTTGATAAAACCACAGGAAATGTTGCGTATCATGCATATCAAAGTTTTAAAACAGGAGAAGTAACAGCAGAATTAGCACACAAAATTGGAGTAGAACTTGCTGAAGAAATGTGGAGTGAATATCAAGTAGTAGTTGCAACACACCTTGATACTGGCACATATCCTAACCATTTTATAGTAAATTCAGTTAATATGTTTACAGGAAAAAAGTTTAACTGTAACAAAGTAGCATATTATCATTTCAGAGAGTTATCAGATGATCTATGCAAAGAATATGGACTAACAGTTATTGAAAAGCCAACAGGAAGAACACCTAGAAGCATATATTTTGCAGAAAAACGAGGAGAGCCAACAAAGTATAATGTAATAAGAAAAACTATTGATGAAGTAATGGAAATGTGTATCAATTATGGGCAATTTAAAAAAATAATGCTCAAAAAAGGTTATATTATCAATGATGATTACAACAGAAAGTATCCTACAATTCGTTCAGTAAATGATAAAAAAGCAATAAGGATGTATCATTTAGGAGAACAGTATTTGCCCAAGAATATTGCGAACAAAATTGAACACAATCCATATTATTATCAAAATAGATATATGGAATTTATACACCCTAAAAAGAAAAAACAAAAATATAAAGTTTATAAATATAAAGGCAAATTTAAAGATATTAGTAAAATGAGTGGAATTGATGTAATGTTTTTATTACTATTTCATTTGTTAGGATTACTACCAAAACGAGAAAACTATCAACCACTATCTCCAGAAATTAAACAAGAAATAAGGAAGATGGAACGATATTCTAATGAGATTAGACTTATTGTAAGCGAAAAACTAAAAACAACAGAAGATGTAAAAAGCTATATTTCACAAACTGAAAAAGACATTGATAATGTTACTAATTTAAGGCAAAAATACAGAAATAAGCTAAGAAATTGCACAGATGATAAATTAATAGAAGAATACAAAGAAAAGCGAAATGAATGTACTACAATGCTAAATAAGCACAGAAAAAATCTGAAAACAGCAAATTATATTTTAGAAGATACACCAAAGGTTAAAGAAGTAATAAAAATCGAGCTGCAAATGAAAAATGGACAAGAAGAGATTACTAAAACAAAGAAAAAAGATAGAGACGCAAGATAGAAAAATAAAGGTTGTTATAATAAAGATAACAGCCTTTAACTATTTATATGGAAATATCAATAAAAAGCTATGAAAATATTGAAAATTGTGTTATAAATATAGAGAAAGAATAAAAGTTAAAGAGAGGTTTTATAAATTATGAAAATTACAAAATTTCCACAATCATGTTTGTTAATTGAAACAAAAGGAAAGAAAATTTTAATAGATCCAGGAAACTTAAAATATAAAGAAGAATATTTTGATATTTGGAATAATGTAGATATTATTTTAATAACACATAAACATCCAGATCATTGTAATACAGAGATATTAGAAAAACTAAATAAAAATATAATAATATATTCTACAAAAGAAGTTGCAGAAGCAAATAAAAGTTTAAAAATAAGTATTATTAAAGAAAATGATATTATAGAATTAGATGATATAAAAATAGAAGTAGTGCATGCAATACATGGGTATCAACCATTATTAAAAGGTGCAAAAGAGGTACATGAAAATATAGGATATATTATAGATGATGAAAGCAATAGATTATATACAACAAGTGATACTATTTGTTTTAAAAATGACTATAAAGCAGATATTTTGTGCATTCCTGTAACAGGACATGGATTAACAATGTCAGCATTTGAAGCATCTTTATATGCAAAAGAAGTAGGAGCAGTACTAACAATTCCAATTCATATGGATAATCCAGCATTTCCACCAGATTTTAACTTTATAAAAGAAATGTTTGAAAAATATGAAGTAGAATATGAAATATTAGATAATGATGAGAGTATTGAAGTTGAATAAAAAGTTATAGGTAACGCAATGAAAATGGAGGAAAATTAACATGGAAACATTAGAAGAATATTTAGACTTTGCAAAAGATATAGCAAAATATGCTGGAAAAGTAATGATGAAATATTTTAAACAGAATAATGGTGCAAGTTATAAAGGAGATAAGACTATTGTAACACTGGCAGACACAGAAATAAATTCATACTTAATAAAACGAGTTAAAGAAAGTTATCCTTCTCACTCAGTAGATGGAGAGGAAGAGCAATTTGGTAAAAGTGATTATGTATGGGTATGTGATCCAGTCGATGGAACAGCAATGTATGCTAGACATATTCCAGTAGCAGTATTTTCATTAGCATTAGTTATTAAAGGAGAATCAAAAGTTGGAGTAGTTTTTGATCCATTTACTGATAGTTTATATACTGCTATAAAAGGAAAAGGAGCATATAAAAGTGGAGAAAAAATAACTGTCAATAATTATGAACTAGATGATATGAAAACAGTATGTCATTATGATTTATGGGTTGGAGCAGATTATAATATATCTAATGTACTACAAGAATTAGGAAATAAAACATATATTATAGGATTAGGAAGTATTATAAGAGCTTGTATGTGTGTTGCTTCTGGAGATTTCACTCTTGCTATTTTTCCAGGTACAAAACATAAGAATTGTGATATTGCAGCAGTTAAGGTTATTGTCGAAGAAGCAGGTGGAACAGTTACAGATTTATTTGGAAATGAACAAAGATATGATGAAAGCATAAATGGAGCAGTTGTCAGCAATGGAAAAGTGCACAGTGAAGTAACTGAAACAGTAAAGAAATATTTAAGAGATAGAAAATAACAAGATATTAATTGGAGGAAAAGTAAATGGGAAATTATTTTATAATACATGGAAGTTTTGGAAGCCCATTTGGAAATTGGTTTAGTTGGTTACAAGATTTTATATCATCAGATGGAAAACAAGTATATGTACCACAATTTCCAATAGGAGTAGGTTATCAAAATTATGAAAATTGGAGTAAATTGCTTAAATATTATTTAGATTTAGGATTAATCAATGAAAATACAACAATAATAGCACATAGTATTGCACCAGTATTTGTTAGCAAATTTTTAGTAGATAATAAAGTGAAAGTAAGAAAACTAATATTTGTATGTGGATTTAACAACTATTTAGGAATAAACGATGAATATGATACAGTAAATAAAACAATGTATTTTAACAACTTAGAAGATGTGAAACAATATTCAAATGAAATAATATGTTTCTACTCAAATAATGATCCATATGTAAAATATGAAGTAGAAAAGGAATTTGCAGATAAAATTGCAACAGAACAAGTTTTAATACCAAATGCAGGACACATAAATAGTGAAAGTGGATATGATACATTTGAAGATATAGTAAATTACATTTAAGGAGGATTGAAAAATGAGAGAAAATAAATTAACAATATTTATCAACAAACCTATAAAAGAGGTATTTGATTATTCATTAGAGTCAAATAATGTTCCAAAGTGGATTACTTCAATTAAGGAAGAAATTCCAGAAGAAAGACCAGTTAAATTAGGAACACAATTAAGAAATATTGGAATAAATGGTAAAGAATGGAATAAATACAAAATGATTGAATTTAATCCACCAAAGACATTTACATTAAAAAGATTAAATGGTGATTATTTTGTAAAATATACTTGTTCTGAAAAAGATGAAGGGACTGAATTTGAATATTTTGAATGGGCAGAAAATGGGGACTTAGATGGATTAATGGAAATGTCCGCACTAGAATTATTAAAAGAGCAAATTGAAAATATGTAAATGATAAAGGAGAGTGAATAGATGAGTGATATAGTAAAACAAGATGCAGTATTTGGAAGTTACTATAATAGGATAAATTCATTGATTTTAAAGACAAAACAAAATGTTATTAAAAATATAAATTATGAAATGGTAGAATTATACTATTCCATAGGTTCTACGATTAATGAATTGATTGAAGAATATCATTTAGAGGCTTCTCAGAATAAAATATTAAAATCTTTTTCAGAAAAGTTAACACGAGAATTTGGAGAAGGTTATAGTGTACCTAATTTAAAATTAATGAAAAAATTTTACTTAACTTACAAAGATGGTTACACACTGTGTAACCAATTAAGTTGGAGCCATAATCGTCTAATAATGAATATTGATGATGAAAATAAAAGAAACTTTTATTTAGAAGAAACAATAAAATCAAATTGGAGTGTTAGACAGTTAGAAAGACAAATAAATAGTTTTTATTATGAAAGGCTTTTGTCAACAAGTGAAGAACATAAAGAAGAAGTGAAAAATGAGATAAATCTTTTGGAGAAAAAAGAAAAAATACAAGATTTTATAAAAGACCCTTATGTTTTGGAGTTTTTAGACATAAAGGATAGAAGATTTTTAGAAAAGGATTTAGAGGCTAATTTACTTCAACATATATCAGAATTTTTACTAGAACTTGGGCGAGGTTTTTCTTTTGTAGCAAGGCAAAGAAGAATTGATGTAGATGGAGATAACTTCTATATAGATTTGGTGTTTTATAACTATGTGTTAAAGTGTTTTGTTTTAATTGATTTAAAATTAGACAAGCTAACTCATCAAGATATTGGACAAATGGATTTTTATGTTAGATATTATGATAATGAGGTAAAAACAATAGATGATAATCCAACAATAGGAATAATACTATGTTCAGATAAAAAAGATACAATAGTAAAATATTCTGTTCTTAATGATAATAAAAATTTATTTGCATCAAAATATCAATTATATTTACCAACAGAAGAAGAATTAGCAAGAGAAATAGAAAAACAAAAAGAAGAATTTGAAGATAAGAAATAAAAGAATGATTATATAGTGCTTAACTGACTTAAAATAATATATATTTCTTAAAATAGTTAATAAAGGTGTCATAGATGGAAAAAGAAAAGTTTTATAAAATGCTAAATAACAAAGAGTATGAAGAACTAGAAAAAGAATTAAAAAATGAATATAGTGAAAATAGAAATCTTGAAACGAAATATCAATTGGGAATATGTTATGGGGAGCAATTTAAAAAAAGAGAAAATGCAAAAAAGGTCTTTAAAGAACTTATGAATACAGATTTTAAACCTCCTTATATATACTCATTTAATGCTAAGTATACAAGTGGAAATTTAGAAAAACTAAAAATTGTTAGAGAAGGTCTAAGAAATTATCCTGATAGTAAAATGTTAAATAATCAATTGCTATTTTATTTAGAGAACGATGAGAAAGAGCAACATTATAAAGAATTAGAAAAAAAGGGAATTTTGAATGTTCCAAGCATTATGGAAATGATAAGTTATTATTTTGAAAGAGGTGAGTTTTCAAAATCAAATAATATTTTTAAAGATAAAAAAACAGATATAGATAATGGAGAGTTTAATTTAGAAGATATTGGAGTAATAAGGATTTTATCAGCCTATCTAAGTGACAAAAAAATAGATTTGAATGAGATTAGCTCATTAATAATTACAGATGATAATACTATTAAAGGGATAATATTAAGATTAGTAGAAATTGATATAGTTTCAAAAGAAAATATGTCAAAAGCGAAAGAATTACTAGGTCAAGTTAATTATAGATCTAAATATCCAGAAGATTTTTTAGAATTAATCAATTTTTCAGATTATACATCTTCTTGCTTTACAATAAGTAAAATTTTATTTGACATTATAGATAAATTAATTCTAAAATTTGAAAATGATGAAGAACAGAGAAAACTAAGATTAATAAAATCATTACATTATCTATATTGGGAAGAAGATAATATAAAGAAAGCTGAGTTAAGAGCAATCGAAAAGGACTTAAAAGAAGAAATTAAAAGTACAGAAAATTCTGAATTATATCTATTCTTATTAGATATATATGAAAAATTGAGTGATAACAAAAAGTATTTTATTACTTTTATTAAGACAATAGAAAGTTGTGGAAATAAAGAAAAATATACAATTGAGTTTTGTGATTTTAAAGAATTAGAACTGGATTATGTAGTTGATTATATATGCAATAATATAAAAATATATCGTTTTAATCAAAATATATACCAAAGGTTAATAGAAACGATTATAGAAGAATTGTTTAAGAGAAAGAGATATGATGTAATAGTTAGAATAACAGAAAGTATTGATTTTAAACAATTAGATTACTTAAAATTTGGATTTGAACTAGCATATTCGTATAAAGAATTAAAAAAGGATAAAGAAGCAAAAAAATTTTATGAAGAATATATGGATAAACATCCAAATAGCGATGCAACTATAAATAATTTAGGTGTAATATATGAAAAAGAAGGCAATTTAGAAAGAGCATTAGAATTATATGAAAAAGCTGAAAATATTTGTCACGATAAAATATATACAAATAATATTGATAGATGCAATAATTTTATTGAAGAAATGAAAAAAGAAGAAGACAAATTTTTAGAAGCACTAGTTTTATTTGAAAAAGAAAATATATGGGTTATAAATGAACTAAAACTATTTTATTTAGATTGTGATGAAAATAATAATGTTATCTGTTCATATAAAAGATTGCCAAGTTTGTTAAAATGTAGTGAGGCAAAGTCACAAGAACTTTTAAATATGTTTCTTGATAAGAATTATATCTTTAAAAATAAAAATCATAATTATAATACAAACTCTAATGTATATAAAATAAATACAGCAATTTACGATAGAATAAAGCAATTAGAAAAAGAAAATATATTAGTATCAAATTTTACGGATAATCTTAATAATTTTACAATAGAAAACTTAAAGAAATTAGATTATATAGAAACACAGCAAAAATTGTCAGAAATAAATAATCAAAAGGTAAAGGATATATTTATTAGAGATTATAATGAAGTAGTTTATAATTATTTATCGGATCAATCAAAAACTGTTGTTTTAATGAGTGGTACAATAATTGAACTGTTATTACTATATATACTTGAGTTGAATAGCATTTCAAAATATAATGTGGGTTCTAAGAGCAAAAACAAAAAAATTGAAGAAATGGATATATCAGAAATGTTAGAAGTGTGTACATCCGAAAAATTAATTCATAATGCACCTAAAAAGTTCATTGATGGTATGAAAAATTTTAGAAATTTTGTACATCCTGGAAAAGAAATGAGAGAAAAATTACTAGAAATAGACAAACAAACTGTTGACTTATTAATGTCAATAGTTAGATGGCTAATATTAACATTAGACTTGAATAACTAATGATAAGGTGATAATGATTTTAATCTAATTTATTAATCAAAAGGTATTGCCAAATACAAAATTTTATGTTAAATTAAAAATATAGTAATAGACAAAAAAACACCGATATGGGTATACACATCTTTGAAACTATTGCTATAACTAATTTTGAAACGGATAATAGAGTGCTTTTATGCAATGTATTTTTCGCATACGTCCTTTGCTAAGGCACCAATGACGTATCTGTTCGAACTAATAGAACAGATAGATGCAAATATCATTCTGAAAAAGGATGGTATTTTTTTATTGTAAAATTGCCATCCAGAAGGAAAGGATGGTGTCTGAAGTGAAGATAATTAAGCAAAAACTAGAATTTGAGTAATGTCTAAAACAGCGATTGGAATTTATATGTGAATTTTCTAAAGTTACTCCTACTTTTATCAATGGTAGCATTAGAAAATTAGAGAGAACTAATCTTACATATAAGAGATGTCAACGGTACTTGTGTACTTTGATGTCTCTTTTTTGTTAGGAGGTTTGAAAATTGAACGAAGAAAAGAAAAAATGTGGATTGTATATGAGAGTTTCAACAGAGGATCAAGCAAGGGAACGGCTTTAGTCTTCCAGAACAAAAGGAACGATTAGAACTTTTTGTAAATTTAAAGGTTATGAGATAGTAGATTATTACCAGGATGCTGGAATAAGTGCAAAAACTGGTAATTATAGACCAGAGTTTGAAAGATTAAAAGCTGAAATAGATACTGCATTTGACTATATTCCAGATGAGAGTAATGATAGTGTAATATATACAAAAGAGCCTATTGCTATTTCAGTAGGTGTTAAGCCAGTAAAATTCTGCGAAGAAAAAGCAAAATAATTGTTGCAACTATACAAAAATAATCTACTATGTTGCAACAACAAATTAACGAGAACAAATTCGTATTTGTGATTAGCAAATATAAATTTTGTAGCGAGTTAATTTAATAAATTTTAGCTCTGTGAGATAAAATTTATTGCCTCGCAGAGCCCCCGAGTTTTGATAGAATGTCAAAACTCATAGGGGGTTAGGACTTATGGCAAAGCCAAAGTCCATAGCTACTAGGAAATTTCAAAGGAGGTATTTTATGGAGCAAGAATTAGCATATTCTTTTCACTTGGGTAGTGATAAAAACAAAAGTAAATTAGCAAAGAAAGTTGCAAAGGAAAATGTATCTGGCACAACTTCTCTAGCTAATAATGCAATTCAAAATGCAAAAGATTTATCAGATGTAAACAAGCATAACTTATTAAGAGATTATGATAATCAAACAGAACTAATTAGAACGATATATGGAACAAATGATATTGTAAATGATGTAAAACAAGTATATTTAGAAGAATTTGAACAAGCTAGAATTGAATATAACAATAATCAAACTAGAAATGATAGAAAAATAGATAAGTACTTTACAAAAATATGTGAATCCCAAAATGATATAGCTTGTGAAATTATAATAGAACTTGGAGATATGGATTTTTGGAATGATAAATATGAGAGATATAAGTTTAAAATGGTTGATGTATATAATGAACAAGTAATTGAATTAATTAAAATTGTACCAGATTTTAAGATAGCAAATGCTACAATACATTTTGACGAAACATCTCCCCATATGCACATTGTAGGTGTTCCAGTAACTACAAAAAGCAAAAAGGTAGAAATCAAGACATCAATGTTAATGAAATCGGCAATTTAAAAAAGGAACTATCTACTAAAGAAAAATTATAGGCAAGTTACAAACCGAAAAAGAAAAACTAAAACAAGAATTACAGAAATTCAAAGGCTTTTGGCATAGTATTATGAGCCATTTTCACAAAAGAATTTGCTATGACAAAGTAAATATGGAAGAATGAGATTAAAGTAATTGAAAGAACACAAAAAAGCTGATTATACTATAATGCTAATGGACGGAACATTAAATACACATTTAAAAGAAATACAAGAAACAGCAGATAATAGAGTGCAACAGATTGCTAGTGAATTAAAGGTTAAAAGCAATTTGACAGAAGATATGAAAAATACAGATATGCTTTACTGGGTTGGCACAATGAACTCTATTAAAGCACAAGCAGAAGAAATTGTTTTTAGTGAATTAATTTTTATTTAAAGATTGTTAAAAAACGAATGAGGGTAAAATCCTCATTCGCTTTGATGGTTATTTACTTGTGAAAAAATAATTTAATCTTACTAATAATTTTCCTAAAAAAGGACTCTTTATAAGGAGCTATTTCAGTGCTTTGTGTCTGTGTTTCAATGTATTCATTAGCTTTTTGTCTATTTCTAAATATATCGTCAGGGTTATATTTTTTTCTTAATTCTTCTTGATATTTTAATTCATTATTGCTCAATGTCTTTTCTAATTTGACTCTTTCTATATCATCACATATAAAATCTCTATATAATACTGTTAAAAGTTCTTTTGTAGTTGGTAATAGGTCTTGTTTTTCTAATGGTAATGATTTATCAATAGCCCAATTATATTCTTGTGATTTATTATTTTCAAAATAACTAATAACTTTTTTTGGTATTCTAGCTTTCAAGTTTGGTATCATATATTTTAATATTTCATTTATTTGATAAAGTGCATTTGAATATTCTATATTTTCCATACTATTCTCCTTTTTCTTCTGATTTATCTTTGTCTTTTTCTCTATCAGGGTGTAACCATTTTCCTATTTTATCTTTTAAAGATGAAGAACTTTTCTCTACTGTTTCTGTTCTTTGTTCTGATGCAATTTTTTCTAAAGCTTCTTTGTCAGCCAAATATCGTAAATCTTCAATAGTTTGTCTTTCTCTATACAATGCTAATTCTTCTACTAAATATGTTTCAACATCTTCTTGACTATGACTTTTAGCGTATTCTGCATATTCTGCTGATTGAACAACTGGTACTAAAGCTTTAATTTCATCACCTGTTAAGCGACATAGTTTATGCATACAAAGTGCATCTAAGTTTTCTCTTCCTTTAGAAGTATCAAGAATTTCTAAATAAAATTTAGGTACTATTTCTCCGTTTAATATTAGTTTCCAAATCACTTATTTGAACATTCCAAAATTCTGCTGGGTATTTACCACCCTTACCAATACAAACACTTTCATCTAATCCTTCTTGTTGTAAGTATTCTCTATATTCTTTTTGAAATTGTCTTGCCATTTCATCACGATGATCTACTAATTGTTTATTCATAAGGTCTTCTTGAGTTAATTGGTCTAATAATACAAATGACAACCCTCTATCTTTAAACATAAAGCTATAATCACTTGAAATTGCAACATTTCCTTTTTGCATTTCAGCATATAATGTTTTTATCAATTCGCTACTTTGTTCATTTGTAGATATTAAATCAAAATTTCCTCCACCATTAAAACCAGCATACCATAAAGCAACCACTTCAGGAGAGTCCATATTAGCACCAAGTTTTGACATAAATTCTTCATTACGTTTTCTATCATCATTATTGATATATCTATCCATAATTTCGTGTCTTTCTTCTTCTGTTTTTCTCATCAAACTAGCATAATTCCAACCATCGTTTGTTAGCCAAACACTCCCATCGCTAAATTCCATTAAATTAATAGCTTGGGGATTTTCAACAATTTCTCCATTAAACGGATGATTTTTATTTTTATCTATAATCTTTTTAGATTTCATCTGTTCTTCACCTGTATATCCATGTTCGTGTTCAGAATAAAATCCATATCCTGCATTAAATCCAACTAATTTACCATCTCTTTTTAAGACCTCTTGTCCATGATAAGCATATCTACCCATATCTATTTCTCCTTTGCTTTAAAACACTACTTATTTATTGCATACTTTTATGTAATTTATATCACGATATTTTACTTTTTACAATAAATATGACAACAAAAACATATTTGTCATAAAAATTTAATATTTTTGTAATATTTCTGATTAATTTTTTCGTTATATGGTCAATTTAAAAAATATACTTGCAAAATTGTAAACTTTATGTTAAAGTAAAGATAATAAATTGATTGATATTTGTATCAATCGTCAAGAGAGCTAACGAGTTGTAAAT
>OGYK01000151.1_pt1 | contig 57497 bp, 41 predicted proteins | sample 1576501 | NCBI WGS metagenome assembly OGYK01 (sample SAMEA3541530, study PRJEB24748) | human gut metagenome | biome: human gut; feature: human-associated habitat; material: faeces | place: China | collected 2012
TCATCGCCCACCTCGTCTATGATATAAAGTTGGCGGCCTCGACTTCCTGAGCGCGGGCCTCGATCACCGAGGCGAGCTGCTTGCGGACCATGGCGACATAGGCGTCCTCCAAAGTGGAGGACGCGGACTTAGCGGGAATCTTCATTTCGGCGAGATGACCCATCAGTTCCTTGGAGGTCATGCCGAACTCTTTGGCCAGGGTGGACACACGGATTTTTGCCATATGACTTCACCTACCCTTTCTGGCACCTTGGGTGCCTAGAGACTGAACGAGCGTGGGAGACGCGCCGGGACCTGCCCGGCGCGACCGCGCGCTAGATCAGGTCCTCCGCATCATCGAAGGCGTCGGTGTCGTGGACACCGCAGAAACGGGAGCCGGGACGAGCCTGGTTGCGGCACTGGACGCCGTCCTCGGACACGTACTCGCAGCGGCGGACGTCCTCGTCCTCCTCGTCACCGATCAGGTCGGCGGCGGGCTCCTCGTGAACGGGAACGTTCTTGAGGATGTCGGCGGCAAGCGTCTCGGACTTGATGTCGATGTGCCAGCCGGTCAGGCGCGCGGCGAGGCGGGCGTTCTGGCCCTCCTTGCCGATGGCGAGGGACAGCTGGTCGTCGGGCACGATGACGCCGGCGTAGGCCTTCTCCTCGTCGATGAGGACGCGGGTGACCTTGGCAGGCGACAGGGCGTTGGCGACGTAGACGGCAGGATCGGCATCCCACAGGATGACGTCGACGCGCTCGCCACGGAGCTCGCCCACGACAGCGCGAACACGGCTGCCCTTGGGGCCGACGCAGGCGCCCACGGGATCCAGACGGTCGTCGAGCGAGTGGACGGCTACCTTGGAACGCTGGCCGGGCTCGCGGGCGATCGACTTGATCTGGACGGTGCCCTCATAGATCTCGGGCACCTCCTGCTCAAACAGACGACGCATGAGCTCGGGGTGGGTGCGGGAGATGACAATCGGCGGACGGCTGTGCTCGCCGCGAACCGGTTGCAGGTTGGAGTTGGGATCGCGTACGTCGATGATCACGGCCTTGATGTGCTGGTTGTGCAGGTAGCGCTCGCCCATCGGGCGCTCGTTGCGCTCGTTCTCGTAACGGCGCTGGTCGAAGTGCGGCAGCTCGGCCTCGACGCCCTCGCGGATCTTGACGATCGTGAAGTCGGGCGTGGACTGCAGCACGGTGCCGCTGATGAGGTCACCGATGCGGCCGGAGAACTCCTCGTAGATCTGCTCGCGGGCGGAGTTGCGCACGATGGCGTTGATCTCGGCCTTGGCGTGCTGGGCGGCGATGCGGCTCGTGTTCTTGGGGGTGACGTCGATCTCCTCGAACTCGGTGAAGTTGCCCTCCTCGTCCATGGAATCGTCGATCGGCTCCAGGCGGTAGACGTAGATCTTGCCGGTGGTACGGTCGATGGTCACCTTGGCGCCCCACTCAAGATGCAGGATCTCGGCATAGCTCTTGGCGAGCGACTGCTCCAGGCGGTCGATCAGGTAGAGCTGGTCGATGTGCTTCTCCTGGCAAAGCTCCATCAGGGCGGACATCATGTCGGATGCTGCCATCTTACTTTCCTTCCTTCGCGGGCTTGAAGTCGTAGGTGGGCTTCAACTTGCACTTTTTAACATCAGAGAAATCGAGGGTAACGGACTCGCCGTCCTCGAGCTCGAGGGTCACGTTCGACTCGGTGGCGGCGGCAATCTTGCCGGCGTACTTGCGACGGCCCTCGGTGGCGGTGGAGGTGAGCTCGCAGTTCTCGCCCACAAAGCGGGCAAAATCACTCGGGCGGCGCAGCGGGCGCGCCATACCCGGGCTCGACACCTCGAGCGTATAGCTCGAAGAGATGGGGTCGAGCTCCTCAATCACATCGCCGACCCACTTGGTGTTGGCCGTGACGTCGTTGAGCGACAGGCTCTGACCCTCGGCACCCTCGATACGCACGCGCACGCAGGGGGCCTTGGTGGCACCCACGAGCTCGACGTCGACGATGTCGACATCGTGCTGGGGGGCGACGGCCTCGAGCGCGTCGATGATCGCCTGCTCGGTCTTGGTCTTGACCATTGCGGCACCTCCATCCATACAAAAAAGAAGCGGGGCCGAAACCCCACTTCTTTCAATTACAACTTCATTTGCAAGCAAACTATACCAATAGCTGCGGAAACGTGCAAGCACCGTACGAATCTGCAGGTCAGCGTGCGCACAGCTTCTCCACAAGAATAGAACAATTGACCGCGGGCGCTTTGGGCAGGCAAAACAAAACGAGGGACGACCCAACCGGACCGTCCCTCGTTTATTGCATGTCAACTTTACGCGCAGCGCTTACTTGACCACCAGGTTGACCAGCTTGCCGGGCACGCAGATGGCCTTGACGACCGTCTTGCCCTCAAGCCACTTGGCAACGGCTTCCTCAGCGACAGCTTGCATATCCTCATTGGAGGCATTGCGGGCCACCTCGACGCGGCCGCGGACCTTACCAAGCACCTGGACGACGATCTGCACCGTATCCTCGATGGACTCGGCCAGGTCGAACTCGGGCCAGGCGGCGGTGTAGGCGTTGCCCTCGCAGCCGAGCGCCTCGTGCCACAGCTCGTCGGCCCAAAACGGGCAGATGGGGGCAAGGACGCTCACGATATCCTTAGCCAAGCCGTAGCACAGCGCCTTGTCGCGGTCAGTACCCTCGGTGGCGTTGAGGTAGGCGCTCGCCGCGTTAACGAGTTCCATGACGGCCGAGATGGCGGTGTTGAACTGGCCGCGATCGAAGTCCTCGGTGCACTTGGCGATGGTCCGGTGACGCTCGCGATAGAGCTTCATCGCAACCTCGTCGAGCGCGGACTTGTCGAAGGCCACGTTGGCGTCGCCGGACTGGACGAGCTGCCACACGATACGCCAGGCGCGCTTGATGAAGCGGTTGGCGCCCTCAACGGCCTTGGGATCCCAGTCGAAGTCCTTCTCGGGCGGGGCGATAAACAAGATCGCCAGACGCATGGTGTCGGCGCCGTAGGGCTCGATGACCGAGCTCGGGGGCACGACGTTGCCCTTGGACTTGGACATGGTGTCGCCGTTCTCGTCCTTGACCATGCCCTGGCACAGCAGGTTGGTGAAGGGCTCGTCCACACTCAGCAGGCCCAGGTCGCGCAGTGCCTTGGTAAAGAAGCGGCTGTAGAGCAGGTGCAGAATGGCGTGCTCGATGCCGCCGATGTAGTTATCGACGGGCATCCAACGATCGGCAGCCTCGCGGGAGAAGGGCAGCTCGGTGTTGTGCGGGTCGGTATAGCGCAGGTAATACCAGCTGGAGCAAGTGAAGGTGTCCATGGTATCGGTCTCGCGCTTTGCCGGGCGGCCGCAGACCGGGCAGGTGGTCTCGTAGAACTCCTTGCACTCGGCGAGGGTCTCGCCGGCGCCCAGGTCCAGGTTCTCGGGCAGCGTTACCGGCAGCTGGTCCTCGGGCACGGGCACGATGCCGCAGTGCTCGCAGTGGATGGCCGGGATGGGGTTGCCCCAATAGCGCTGGCGGGAAATGAGCCAGTCGCGCAGACGGAACTCGACCTTACGACGACCGCAGCCCATGGCCTCGAGGTCGGCCACGATTGCAGCCTCGCCCTCGGAGTGCTTGCCGCCGCGCATACCGGTGTACTTGCCGGACTGGACGAGCGTGCCCTCGGCAGCATGGGCGCAATCCCAGTCGACGGTCTCGGCATGGAAGGTATCGATGGTCTCGCCGCTGGCCTCGACGGCTGCGCGGTCGTCATCGTCCAGGATGATCGGCACGATCGGCAAATCATACTTGCGTGCGAACTCAAAGTCGCGCTGGTCGCCGCAGGGAACGGCCATGACGGCGCCGGTGCCGTAGTCGGCAACAACGTAGTCGGCAACCCACACGGGGACCTTCTCGCCGTTGACCGGGTTCACCACGTAGCGGCCGGTAAAGGCACCGTGCTTCTCGAGGGTGCCCTGGGCGCGTTCGACGGCGGAGATATGCTTGGAGTCCTCGACGATCTTGGTCACGGCCTCCTCGTACTCCGTACCCTCGACGAGCTCGTGCAGACGCGCGTACTCGGGAGCCAGGACAAAGAAGGAGACACCGAAGAGCGTGTCGGCTCGCGTGGTGAAGACGGTGATCTTACCCTCGTCGCCCTCGATGGGCTCGCCATCCTGGTCGCACAGGGTAAAGTCAACCTCGGCGCCCTCGGAACGACCGATCCAGTTGGCCTGCATCTGCTTGACGCGCTCGGGCCAGCCGGGGAGCTTCTCCAGGTCATCGAGCAGCTCCTGAGAGTACTCGGTAATCTTGAAGTACCACTGCTCCAGGTCGCGCTTCTCGGGCTCGGTGCCGCAGCGCCAGCATTTGCCCTCGGTGACCTGCTCGTTGGCCAGAACGGTCTTGCAGGTGGGGCACCAGTTGACCGGGTTCTTCTTGCGGTAAACCAGGCCCTTTTCCCACAACTTCTCAAAGATCCACTGGCCCCAACGGTAATAATCGGGGCTGCAGGTCTTGACCATGCGATCCAGATCGTAGGAGAAGCCCATGCGCTTCATCGTGGCGAGAGCCTGGTCCATGTTCTTATACGTCCAGGCGGCAGCCTGCGTGTTGTGCTTGATGGCGGCGTTCTCGGCAGGCAGGCCAAAGGCGTCAAAGCCGATGGGGTGCAGCACATCGTAGCCGCGCATGCGGGCCTGACGGGCCATGGCATCGCCGATGGTATAGTTGCGCGCGTGGCCCATGTGCAGGTCGCCCGACGGATACGGGAACATCTCGAGCACGTACTTCTTGGGCTTGCTGGCGTCGGTGTCGACGGCAAAGAGGTTGGAGTCCTCCCAGGCCTTCATCCACTTGGACTCAATGGCCTGCGCGTCGTAGGCAGGGATCTCGTCCTTATGATCTGTGCAATCGCACATATCAGCTCCTTTAATCTTTAATGGGGTCGGTCGGCTTAGCTTTATTCGCTACTGCGGACAGTCCTGCGCAAGACGAAGAGCACATTAAGTGCTCTTCTTTGCGTGCGGAACTTGTAGCGAACAAAGCTAAGCCGCCCGACCCTAAGGTTGACTCGCATGATGATAGCAAATACAACAAGCGAGATGTCTGCGACTTGCAGGCATCTCGCTTTATCTAAATAACGTGGTTGATACTCAACCTTTATGTGCAGCTCTTATCCTATCGATAAGACACAGACTGCTGAGAGTCTTTCACGACAACGTCGTGGGCGCCGCCTTCGACGATGGAGGTGGAGCTGACCAGGGTCAGGCGTGCCTTTTCCTGGAGCTCGGGGATCGAGAGGGCGCCGCAGTTGCACATCGTGGACTTGACCTTGTAGAGCGTGCCGCCCACGCCGTCCTTGAGGGAACCGGCATAGGGAACGTAGGAGTCGACGCCCTCGACGAAGCTGAGCTTCGCCGCGCCGCCCAGGTCGTAGCGCTGCCAGTTGCGAGCACGCGCAGAACCCTCGCCCCAGTACTCCTTCATGTACTGGCCGTTGACGTTGACGCGCTCGGTCGGGCTCTCATCGAAGCGGGCGAAGTAGCGACCCAGCATCATAAAGTCGGCACCCATAGCAAGGGCGAGCGTCATGTGGTAGTCGTATACGATACCGCCGTCGGAGCACACGGGCACGTAAACACCGGTCTCCTCGTAGTACTCGTCACGGGCGCGGCAGACGTCGATCAGCGCGGTGGCCTGGCCACGACCGATACCCTTGGTCTCGCGAGTGATGCAGATGGAACCGCCGCCGATACCGACCTTGATGAAGTCGGCACCGCAGTCGGCCAAGAAGCGGAAGCCCTCGGCGTCGACGACGTTACCGGCACCGACCTTGACGTCCTCGCCGTAGTTGGCGCGAATCCACTCGATGGTGCGCTTCTGCCACTCACTGAAGCCCTCGGAGGAGTCGATGCACAGGACATCGGCGCCAGCCTCGATGAGCAGCGGCACGCGCTCGGCATAGTCGCGGGTGTTGATACCGGCGCCGACCATGTAGCGCTTGTCGTTATCGAGCAGCTCGTTGGGGTTGGTCTTGTGGCTGTCGTAGTCCTTGCGGAAGACGATGCCCATAAGGTGATCGTTATCGTCGACAATAGGCAGGGCGTTGAGCTTGTTGTCCCAAATGACGTCGTTGGCAACCTTGAGGCTGATGTTCTTGTCGCCCACGATGAGCTGCTCACGCGGGGTCATGAACTCGGAGACCTTCTTCTGATGGTCATCGCGGCTGGGACGATAGTCACGGCTGGTGACAATGCCCAGGAGCTTGCCCTTGGGGGTGCCGTCGTCGGTGACCGGCATGGTGGAGTGACCGGTCTTCTCCTTAAGCTCGATGACCTGCTCCATGGTCATGTCGGGGGTCAGCGTGGAATCGGACTGAACGAAGCCAGCCTTGTGATCCTTGACGGCCTTGACCATAGCGGCCTCGGACTCGGGGGTCTGGGAACCGTAAATGAAGGACAGGCCACCCTCGGTAGCGAGCGCGACACCCATGTCGACGCCCGAGACGGACTGCATGATGGCGGAAACCATGGGGATGTTCAGGGTGATTGCCGGCTTCTCACCGCGCTTGAAGCGGGTTAGCGGCGTCTTAAGAGAGACGTTGTTGGGGATGCACTGCGAGGACGAGTAGCCAGGGACCAGCAGATACTCCGAAAACGTGTGGGACTCACCGGGAAAGAACGTAGCCATGTTTCTCCTTTTTCCATGCGACCGGTCGGCTGCAGGCCTCGTAGGACCCAGCCCAACCTTGGGCGCCCAATACTGGGGAAATATCTTAACGCACTTTGACTGCTACAATGCATGGCTTAGAAAGAGCACACGAGGGTTTGACGCAGGCTTTGCGTTTGCCCAGCAAACACTTTAGCGGGGAGACGTGGAGCGTATGAAGTACAAGACGACGGCAAAGTTGGTCATTCAAGCGTGCGACAAGGATTTGCCGGGCGTGTTCGGCCATGGCTGCGTCTTGCTGCTGCAGGGTATTGCCCGGGAGCACTCACTCAACCGCGCCGCCAAAAGCATGGGCATGGCGTATTCCAAAGCGTGGCGTATTGTAAACGAAGCGGAAGGCCAGCTAGGCTGTAAGCTCATCGAGCGCGACGGCGCCCGCGGATCCACGCTCACCCCCGCCGGCGAGCGAGCCATAGTGGTCTACGAGGAGCTGCAGGCCGACATCAACAACGTCATCGCCACCAAAGCCAGCGACCTCATTGCCACCATCAAAGAGTAGCTAACTTGCGAAGGGCGTTGTCTAGGGTGGACGCTACAACCAGGGGATCGTCGGTACCGGCGAAGAGGCGGATGGCGCCCCCCTGCTTACCGCGCGGGGCCGAAAGGCGCGTTGCTGAACCGCCGGCGGGCGACGTGCGGAACTCCCCCGGCAATGTGTCGAACAGCTCACCCGCACTTCGCTCGATAAGGTCAAACTCAACTGCCGGGCCAAAGCCGTGCTCGAGGATTCCCGTTGCAACCGCATGATCGGGATGCGAACCCAGCCCTGGATAGCGCACGTTGCGCACCATCTCGTTGGCAGCCAGATACTCGGCCAGTGCACGTGCGCGGTCGAAGTGAGCCTGCATGCGAGCATCGAGCGAGTCCAGCCCGCACTCCAGCACGTCGGCCTCGTCAGCAGTCAAATCAAGCTTGGCCAAGCCGCAGCCCTCAAGCAGGGCATACGTGCACTCGGCAGCTGCATCCACACGATGGCGCTTGAGCTGCGAGCGCGCCACCGAGACGGCGACGAGCTTGCGCGGAGCTTCGCCGGCACACACACGGTCGAGTGCCTCGAGCGACAGCGCGGCACCCAGCCGCAGCGAATCGCAGCCAAAAGCCGACGCCACGGTGTTGTCCACAACCAGCAGCGCATGAGCCTCACGCGCCGCCCGACCCAGCGCGCGCAAATCGGGAACACGCAGGCCAAAGCCGCCGATTGAATTCACAAACCACCACAGGTGCGGCACCTCGGCATCAAACGCGGTGGCAAAACCCTCGGACGCGGCGGCAAACGCCGCAACCGACGGCTCCCCCACGAGCACAACGTCGCAGGCATCAAAGCCGCGCGCAAACGCATCGGCAAAGTCATCGGCAAACACGACCAGGCGATCGCTGGGACGCACAATCCCCAGCAGCGACAGCGCCGCCGGCACGTGCGAGGCCGCAACAAGACGCGCCTCACGCGCGCCGGCCCTTGCAGCCCAGGACTCTTCTAGCTGTTGCACGTCCACGCGGCACCATCCCTTACATAAAACCAAACCAAGACCAGCCCACCCAGGTCGAGAAAACGTCAGCGCAAGCAGCGTCGAGCGGTCCGGCGTTCGTTAGAACGCCGGAACAAAATCACCCGTGATATTCGCCGTTGTACTGGATGAGCGTTAGATCTTCCACACCATCGAGCGCGCGGATGGCGTCGGCATAGGGCATATCCACGCCGTCCGAGAACACCTCGACGGCCATCTCCACCCTGTCACCGCGCATGGTCTTGGACTTAACGGTGAACTTGGTGCGCCCAAATGCACGCACGATATCATCGCCGGTGGTCTGCCCCGTGTAGTGGATGACCATCATGTACACGCGCGCCTTGTCCTGGTGGCTCGCAAAGCCGGCGATCATCACCACGATCACCACTGCCGTGAGTCCTACGAGCGCATACATGCCGGCGCCCGCCGTAATGCCCGTGGTAATGGCCCAAAACAGATACAGCAGGTCGAGCGGGTCCTTGACCGCCGTACGGTAGCGGACGATAGACAGAGCACCGACCATACCGAGCGAGATGACCACATTCGTCGAGATCGCGAGCGTGACCATGCAGGTGAGCACGCACATGCCCACGAGCGTTACAGCAAAACTGCGCGAATAGACCACGCCGGTAAAAAAGCGCTTGTACACGTAATAGATCAGGATGCCCATGGCGAGCGCCACAAGCAGCGAAAGGCCGATCTTGGCAGGGTCGACCTGGCCAAACGCCTCCAAGACGGAGTTCTTAAAAAAGTCCCTGGTGCTCATGGTCTAAATATCCCCTCGGTTCCCAAAATCCGATTCCCAGTAGTTAAAACCGCGCAGGTAGGCGGTCTTGTCATAACACAGGCAGTACTTAGAGACCGCCGTGAGTTCGGCCGCACCTGGCGGCACCATATCGCGCACCAGCTGCGGGCAAAACTCGGTAAACTTGACCTCCATCACCAGCTTGCCGGGCTCCAACACGGACAACGCGGGCAACGTCGCGTCAAAGATGTCAAAGCTCCCCACCGCCGCACGCACGTTGCTATCAAAGGTAATGCGCACGGTGCCCTCGTCCATCACCCACGGCTCGCGCTCGTAGTCCACGATGGTCCGCGGGCGCATCATATTACAGATGCACTCGATGTAGAACTCGCGACAGACCGGATAGGGGCTCCTCAGCAAAAAGTCGTAGTCGCCAGCCAGAATCTGCTCAAACTCGCCACGCGTGAGCGACGCGTCCTCCTTGTAGATCCAGCTGCCGTACTTCTTTTTGCGCTCGAGCTTAATCACCTTGTCGCTGCCGTTATAAATGCGCACGCGATACTTTTTGCGCATGAGAATACCGGCGTCTTTTTCCTCGTAGGCCGAGTTGCAGTAGTCGTCAAAGTACAGGCTGCGAATGGTATAGCCGCCCGCCTGCGCATGCTTGTCTAGCTTGAAAACCGGCGCCATGCGGCAGGCCAGCGCGGCGTGCTCACCCTCGTTAATGAGATATTTGAGCTCGTGGCGGTAACGCTCCTGCGTGGCACGCACAGGCGGAGCCGTAAGGCGCTCAAGCAGCGCGCTAGCCTTCCTCATACGTGTCCTCCACGACCTTACCGCCGTCTTGCACGTAAAAACACTTCATGCCGTAGTGCTTGCCGTCGTCGGTCACATAGTAGTCAAACGCATCTTGCGTATAGCCGTCTGAGTTGGTGGCGCGCACGCGCACAAAATACTGGCCGGCATCGGGCGCATCGCAGGTCACTTCGGGCAGCAGCACGTCCTCGGCCTTAAAAAGCACGTCGCTTATGGCATAGTCGCGCGCCAGCTCCACGGTATAGCGAATGTCACGCGCCTTAAAGTCGTAGGACGCATCCCAGTTAATGCGCAGCTTACCGTTATCGATCTGCGGCACACCAATGTAGAACGGCATGGGCTTTTTATAGCTCTCGCGAAAGCTCTTGTAGTTCTCCTCGATCTCGGAGGGAATCGCCGCGGCAATCTGTTCGTATTGGTCCTTTGTCACGGGCAGGTTATCGATATCGGGGGCGGCAAAGACGAGCGACTCGGTCACCTCGCGATAGTGCTTGATCATCTTTGTCAGGCGCGCCTCGGTCAAATACGAGCGCAGGTCCTTGACGGCGCGGTCGAGCTCACTGCGAAACGCCTTACTGCGCAGCGCACGATTGAATAGCACGTTGCCCCAGTAGTTGCTTACGCCGCGCTCCCAGCTCGCATAGTCCAAGAACCCCTTCAGGCTCAGCTCAAGCTTGCGTAGCATACCGTCGTTGTCCCAATCGAGGATGTACCACGTATTGGAGTTGAGCGGGCTGTACAGATAGCAGTTACGGTTCTGAGTATCGCAGTTGCCCGTCAGAATCTGAAACGCCAGCCAATAGACCAGGTTCTCGGTATCAAAGTAGGTGTCGAGCACGTCATCGATCTTTTGCGATTCGTCGTTGAGGGCGTCGAGCATCTCGATGAGCTTGGTGTGGTCCGAATCGCCCTTAATCTCGAGCATGCCCTCAAAGCTTGCCTGGTTGTAGTCGGGATCGTCGGCAAGTTTAATGGTGTCCTCGCAGCGATGGAAATCAAAGCTGTTCACCTTATACAGGTGCCCGCTCTTATCCAGGCCATGTGCCTTAAGCGCCGTCTTGTTGAGCTGCTCCACCTGCGTAAACAGGCCGTAGTCCTCAAAGGTATCGTTGGACTTTTCGGTCTGGTCGCACACCCACAGATGCACAAACTGCGTGCGCAGGCCCATCATCTGGGGGATTCCGCGGATAAGGTCGTAGGCCATCTTGTTGCGAAAACGCATACCCTCGCCCATGTGCTTGTTGAGCGCAATCGCGCGCTGTTGGCGCCAGGTGCCCTTGCCTTTTTTGAGCTCCACCTTGTAATTCTTTTGCGTGTAGGAGCTCGACGTCTGGCCGCGCACCTGCACGGTGGCATTGGGCGCTTCCTCGCCATAGCCAACCTCGCCGGCCACCGGGCCGTCTTCGTCGCCCGCCTGCAGCAGGCCCATAACCTGATAGCGCGTCACGCCCATGTCGGCATAGTCATACACCGAGTACGTGTTGATCTCGGCCCAGCTATGGTCCGTGTTCTCGGAGCTGTTGCCGCGAGAGACCGTCAGATACATGGTCACAATGCCCGAGTCATCATAGACCTCGTACAGCTCGTCCTTATCGCGCAGATGCTTGGACTGGACGGAGGCCTCGGCCTTTTTAATCTTGTCCTGCTTTTTTACCTTATTTGTCGAGGATTCGTCCTGAGATGAGCAGCCCGAAAGCAGCAGCGCGCCGGCAGCCGCCTCGATCAGACAGCGGCGAGACATCAACTTATCGATCATCAGAACCTCCCCAATGGTTGCGATACACGCGAACTACTGCGCGCTGAAACGCGCCGTGCGGCACGCCCTTGCGGCGGCACTCCTCATAGCGCTGCTCGGCACGGTCGAGCAAGCGGCCCAGCTGTGTAAAACGACCCATTTTGTCGGTCGCCACAATGGGCTGCTGACTCAGGATACGATACGGTAAGTTGGCGGTATAGGTATCGAGCCGCAACAGCGCCACGATAAAAAACACCACCGCACCCAACAAAAAGCCAAAGCCGTAAAACTGCTGCGGCAAAAGCAACGACACGGCGGTCGCCAGCCCTGCCACACCGGCAAACAGGCCCGAGGCCAGAACGGCTCCCTTGTAGTCGGTAAAGTACAGCAAGATAAGCAGGATCGTGTTGCCCACGGCATACAGGCCGTAGCCTACGCATAACGTGCGAAAATACCCGTGCATAAGATTGTTAAAACCCAGCGGCAGGGCCGAGAGCACTGTGGTCTCGAGCGAGATGACCGCCGCGGTCACAAACAGCTGCTTGAGCGCGCAAAAGCGCAGTTCGCTGTTGAGCGTGGAGAGCATCTCCTCCTCGGCCACCACAATATCGCCCACCACGCCGCCGTCGTTGAACAGGCTGTAGTAGTCACGGTAGCGCGGATAGAAATTGACCTCGACCGACACCACGAAGTTGACGGTCGTGACGAGTGTGGTCAAAAACGCAATGAGTGCCGGCACGTCATGGTAAGGAGCCCCGTAAAACAGGCCTTTGATCTGCACGCCAATAGGGCCCGCCCAGATAATAACCAGGTGTGCGAAAAGCCCCAAGTTGGTAAACAGCCCCGTAAGCGCAAGCGGCATAAATTGGTCGAGCCAGCGCAAAAAACGCCAGGGACTCCGGTCACTCCGTGGAAAATACCGGTACAGCAGCACCACGTCCCAAGCGAGCATCACGCCGTAGCCCAGAGCAACTGAAGCCAACAGGCCCTCGACCGGCGGCAGCCCCAGTGCCAGCGCGGCCAGGGCGCACAGGCACGCCACGCCAATGGCGGCCCCAAAGCTGCACAGGATGCCTCGATAGTCCTTGATGGCCGTGAGATAGCTCATGCCGTTCCAGTTGACGATCATAATGTTGAACAGCCACAGGCATAGCAGCCCCTGCAGCAGCGTGGCGCCCGAGAACAGCAGAAAGACACCGTAGAGCACCGTGCCCGCAACGAGCATGACAGCATTGGAGCCCCAAAACGAGGGCAGAATCTCGTCCTCGCGCTCGGCAAACAACATATCAGCCAAAAAGCGCGTGACCGGCATGGAGAAAAAGCTCGTGAGCGTAAGCGAGGCCAGCAGTGTGTAGGTCACCATGCACACCAGCAAGTCCTGGTTGGCACGGCCCACACCCCACAGACCGCACAGCACCAAAATACCTACCTGAAGCAGCACACCCAGCAGCATGGGGCCCGTGCATACGATGCCGGCGTAGCCGTAAGCGCGCATCGTGGCAAACAGGCCCTTGCGCCTAAACAGGCGCTTGAGCTCAAAACCGATTCCGGCCACCAGCTACTCCCCCTCTCTGGGCAGGTCAAACGTACGCGCCGTCTCGTCGTACAGTGCGCGATAGTTGGCGAGCATCTGCTCGTGCAAAAAGTACTTGGCAACGCGACGCTGGCCACGCTCCCCCATCTCAATGCGACGGGCCCGGCTCACGCACATGCGTTCCATGGCATCGGCCAAGCCCTTGCGATACATAGGCGGCGTCACAAATCCCGCCACGCCAAAGTCGTCGCCCGGGGCGCCTTCGAGCAGCTCGCGGCAGCAGCCCACCTCGGTCGTCACGCAGGGACGGCGCGCTGCAAGCGACTCCAGCACGCTGAGCGGCTGACCCTCGGAGATGCTCGTCAAAATGGTGAAGTCGAGCTTTTCCATGTATTCGACCACGTTGACGCGGCCGGTAAAGATCAGGTCGCGCACGCCCAGGGTTTCGACCAGCGCGTAGCACTCGGCGCCGTACTCCTCGTCGTCCACGCCGCCCATGATGTGCAGGCGCACGCGGGGCAGGCGCTCGTGCAGCTCAAAGAAGGCATAGATCATGGTCTTGACGTCCTTGATGGGCGCCAGGCGCACCACCGCGCCAATGTCCACCCAGCCGTCATCGGGCTTTAAGGGAATGTCCTTAAAGCGGTCAAACTGGATGCCGTTGGGGATGACCAGGCATTTGTCCGCATCGCAGCCCATATCGATCTGCGTCTTGCGGGCGTTATGAAACAAGCTCGTCACGCGAAAGGAGCGGCGGTAGATCTCCTCCGAAAGCAGGTAGAAAAAGCGAATCCAGCGGTCCTTAAACGACGGCACCACCCAGTCGGCGCGAATGATCTCTTCCTCGCGCTCGCGAGTATAAATGCCGTGCTCGGTCAACAGCACCGGCGCATGGTGAACGCTGGAGCCAAGGCTTGCCAGCAGACCGCCGTAGCCGGTTGAGATGGCGTGGTACACATCGGCCACCGGCACCTCGCTGCCCAGAAGGTAGAGCACGGGCAGCAGCATGGAGCGCATGGTGTGGAATGCATCGGCAAAGGGCGTGAATGGGTACTCGGCCAGGCACACGTCGCGAAAGATATCCATAAAGGCGCGGCTCTGCAAAAACGAGAGCGGATGCACGCGACGGCGCTGAAAGATATCGAACAGCACGTCCCAGTCCGGATTGGAGAGCGACACCAGGCGGCGTAGCGCCTCGCGCTCGCGGTCGTTAAAACTGGCTTCATGTTGCTCGCCCGAAAGCCGCAGAGCATCGTCCAGGAACACCTCGTGCACCTCGACCACGTTGCCGGGCAGCTCGTAGACAAACTTGCCGCGGTCGGCAGCATGCGCGCCGATCACCCACAGCACAAACTCGTGCTCGGGCATGGCCTGGATATAGCCGTGCATCCAGGTGGACACGCCGCCGTGCACATAGGGGTAGCAACCCTCGAGTACCAAGCAGATTCTCATTTGTCGCCACCCTCCTTGCGTGCAATGGTCACCGTCTTGTCCGTGGCTTTGACCAGGTACAGGTCGCCCGTCAGATGCGTAATCTCGCCACCCGTGACTGCACCCGGCTCACCGTTGTTGGCGCGGAACATGAGCCACGCCTCGTCGTGGAAATTGCCCAGGCTGAGCGTCCAGGCATCCGCACTGGTATCCACGCTCACCGTCACGGACGAAAAGCGCTGGATGGCGCCCGAGCATTCCGAGCCGGTCTGACGCCGCAGGTCGGGCGCAGACTTGCTAAGCCAGTCCAGGTAGTCGGTCAGGCCGCCCTTGTAGACCTCCCAGCCCTCCTTGGCGCCGCGATCGGGATCGAGCAGGTCGTCCGGGTGCATAAAATGCGTGCTCACATAGTGCATGTTTAGCTCGGACACGGCTGCCAGGCGCATATAGGAATCGTCGACCATGCCGCCCGAGACAATACGTGGCTGCTCCACAATGCCATCGCTCGCCACGCCAAACTCCTGTACGTACGGCAGGTCGGTGCCATCCTCAAAATACGTACTGGCGATGGTCTTAATGCGCGGAACGTCGGTGCCGATAAGCTTGTGCGCACGGGCCGAAAGGATATTCGACGGTGGCACATAGACCGAGCCGTGCGCGTTGGGCAGTACCTCGTCCTGGAAGGCTATAAGCTCGTTGAGCGATGCGACGAGCGCCTCCTTGTTCTTCCACGTCTTGTAGTCGTACAGTGTGCCATAGTCGGTATCCCAGAGCGCCAGCGGCTGATGGTTGTAGCCGTGGAAACCCAGCTCTCCGCCCATCTGCAGCAGCATGCCGCCAAAGTAGCGGAACTGCGTGGTATCGGCCTGGCGCGCGGGCTCGGTCTGGTTGACCGCGTCCTCGTAGTTTTCGATCATCACGCCGGTAAAGCGAACGCCATATTTTTGCGCGAGCTTTTGAAGATCGGGCCACCAGACCTTGGCATAAAAGTCGGCGATAGAAAGCCCGTAGTCGCGCTTGATATAGGTGCCGTCGCCCGAGGGCACGGGGCTGGGAAAGTCGTCCAGATAGAAGACGGCGCTGTTGATGACGGGGTAGGCCGTGGCATCGCCCAGCAGGCTGATCGCCGCGGCGTAAAAACCGCGCATGACCTTGTCATAGATACCGATATTGCACACCACGGTGCGACCGCTACCGCAGTCATTCGACCAAATGAGCGGGGCGCCCGCATCGCCGGTCTTAGCCCACACACGAGCCGTCTCGCGCAGCGAAACCGAAAGCGACGAATCAAAGGGGTCCGAGAGCTCGTAGCGCTCTCCCCCGCCCAGCATAAAGTCCTCGCTCGGCACAATGCTCTCGGCTTTTACATAGTCATATCCGGCAGATTCAATGCCAAGCTTGGAAGCAATCACTTGCAGATAGCCCGAGTTATCCGGCGGCATGGCGAGCATAAGCGAACCGCCGGCACTCACCCAACTTATAATGTCGCTCAGGTGCGTACCGAGCCCATCGAGCGACGGCATGAGCAAAATCACGCGATCGTAGGAGGTCAGCGAGGGAATGGCATCCGCGCCGTCCAGGGCAAGGTCCACGTCGCGGTGCGCGATCTTCATGTCGAGCAGAATCTGGTCGAACTGCTCCTTTACGTCCTCGACGCCAGCTTGATCGGAATCGGTAATGACCAGGCACGTGGGCTTTTGGCCAAATATTGCCGAGGAAGCCGGCACCGCATCGTTGGCGGCCAGCATCCCCAGCTTATGCTGGCCCGCACTGTACTGTACGCCGGCGCGCTCCACCAGCAGCACGGCCGCCATGGCAATAAAGACCGCCCACACCACAAGCAGCCCCATCCAGCGAAAATGGCCCGCACGGTCGCGGATATGCTGCACCACGCTCATCGGGCCTCCTCTCCGTTGCGCCAAAACGCCAGTTCCTCGCGGTTGGCAGCGCTCAAGTACACATGCTGTTTGTCAATCGCATCGATCACGCGGTGGACCTCGTCACCGTCGCGGCGCATCACCGCAAGGCGCAGGCAAAGCATCCAAACCTCCTGCTCCTCGGGCACGTCGAGCACCAGCTGGTCGGTCACGACCTGCGCCTCGTCGATCTGTCCGACATCGGCCAGCGCCGTCGCGTATCGAATGCGAAGCTCAAGGGTGTCCTCGCGCTCGCAGCGACGCGCAAGCAGGCGCGCGTACTGTTGGCGCTGAATCTGCGCCACGCGCCCCTCGGCCAAGCCCGAGCCCAAGTATTCGCCAAGAAAATCGCAGTATTCATTGAGGTTTTGCGCGCTCGGGTCGGTCTTAAAGGCACGTTCCAACTGCTGCAGTTTAAGGTCGGACTCCTTGGAGATCTGCGCCACCGCCGTCGCGGCATAGTGAGCCACCTCAACGTCGTCGTTAAGCTTAGCCGCCTGCAGCTGCGCCAGGTACGCGTCGGGCTCCTCGGTGAGCATGGAGAGCATTAGGCGGCGCCGTTCTGCCGGGTCGTTGACGATGAGCGCCTCCTCGAGCGGGATCACGCCCGCATCGGCTTCACGGTCGTGCACTAGGATGCTGCGATGAAGGTCGTCGTTGAAGCGCAGCGACTCCAGCGCAGACTCTTTCAGCCCCTCGCCAAACACCGCGCTGCGGACCGATAGCAGAACCACCAGCAACGGGCCCCACAGCGGCACCAGCACTATTACAGCCAGCATGTGCCCGCGCACCGGCAGCAGGCCCAACTTCATGAGCGTCCACAGCATCAGGCAAACCAGCGCATGAATCAGCAGCAAGACGGCAGCAACGACAAGCGAGATCAAGCGACACCTCCCTCACCGTCACCGGTGTAAGCGATGTGCTGCAGCAGCGCCACGATGTCCTCGCCGTCGACGGGCTCCACCGCAATCTGCTTTGCGCTCAGGCGCTCGCGGATAATGGGCAGATCGCACGCCTTTGCCTGGCGCATAAGCAGGTAAAGCACGTCACCATCGACCAGGCCCGCCGCATCGCTCTCGCGGATTGCCGACCCAATTGCGCCCACCAGCTCGCCGACAGGCTCCATGCCCGGTACCACGCGCAGGAGCAAAAAACTCCCCATCTTGCTATCTGCCAGTGCCTGCTCCGCCGTGAGCTCTTGGCCAAAGGCAGCCTGCTTGAGCACGCAAGTTCCGTCAACGCAACGCTTATCCTGTGCCACCGCTTCATAGTCAAAGGCACGGCCCAGCGCGCTTTCGACCAGGCCGCACAAGATGCGGAACAGATTTTGATAATAGAGGGTCATTTGGTTTTCGGCCGCGCGACGCACAAAGATCAACACGGCGGGTGCCCCGTCGCGCTCGATCGTGTATCCAAACATGGGAAGCCCCGGCGTAAGCTCGCGGTTCACCCACAGATTCGAACGACCCCCGTCGCCCAAAAGAGGTGCAAGCTGCTCAAGCGTGAGCGAGCGTGCGGCATCTTCGGCAATCGCGGGACTTGCTGCCACCAGGCGTGCAAATGCCCCGCCAGAAACATGGTAGATCGCCACCGAATCGTTCTCGAGGATCTCGCCCAGAAGCTCGCAACACTTGCGATAGATGTCGCGTGGATTGAGCACGTCGAGCTCCTGCGTCACGGCAAAGATCTTGCCAAAGCTGTCGTGGCGACCCACGATCTGGCGCCTGTATGCGCGCTTGTCCTCAATGGCATCGTGGTAGAGCTGTGTGAGGAACGTATTGCGGTTGCGCACGAGCTCGTTTTGATCGCGCTCCGCCCTAATGGCTTCGCTGTTGCGCAGCTGCACATAGCCGCACACGGCACCCACAACAAAGTACGCAATAAACGGCAGCCAGTTGGACGGCTCGTAGAACAGGCCCTGGAAGGTATAGCCGTACAGAGTAAAGTAACTCGCGGCCAAACCCACCGACGCCAGCAGCGCCGCAACCAGGCCAAAGTCCAAGCCATACAGCGTGCCGATGAGCACCACGTAGAGCAGGCGATAATCGAGCACGTTGAGCTGGGTCGATTGGGAGAACAAGCGCTCCAGCACTTCAAAGAGAACCCAGGCGGCTGCCGTCTCCAGGCATTTGACAGGCAGCGTGCGCATTTGAATGCGGTCGATGGCCGCGCGCAAGGGGTTGACCTTCTTTGCACGACCAGCATCCCAGCGAGCCTGAATGGTCGAGAGGTCGCGCAGCAAGTCGTAGCGCTGAAACCAGCCATAGCGCACGCGAGCGACGTCGCTGGCGGGAAGGGCGTAGCCGGCAGAATCGCCATAGGCAACTGAGAGCCCTGGGAACAGTGCCTGAAGGGCCTCGCCCACCTCACCCACCGTGTGATGGAAGGTATCGGCTACGTCGAGCGTCTCAAAGTTGCCATCCCAGCTGTCGAAGATACGGCGTACCAGCACCGAAAGCTCCTCGGCACACAGCAGGGGAAACGCCGCATCCTGCGCGCCCTGCAAAGCGGCCGATCCGGTTGAGCATGCGTCGAACACCGGCACCAAAAACGGGTCCTCCAGCGCGGCAGACGCGGTATACAGGAACGGCACGCGCAGGATCTTGGTCTGAACGCCCTCGCGAGCAGCGTAGTAGCGGCACAGGTCGTTGGCTGCGTGCGCGATAATGCCCTTGCCCGTTCGCCCCGCGGCATCGGCGGCACCCTCGGCACCCGCGGGCCCCGCTACATACAGCAGTTGGACCCGGCGACCCGCGCACGTACGAAAGACCGAGCGCAGCAGCTCGATATCGCCCACGGTATCGGTATGCGGGGTTAGGTAATTAGACAGGTAGACCACGCGGTCGAACTCGTAGGCCTGCTCCAAGTGCTGGAGCAGCTCTTTCCACGAGGCATGGGGCGACGACTCATCGCGGCGCGCTTCCTGCGCGGCTACAACCTTAACGTGGTCCCCAGGGAATGCCTTGGCGCAAAAGTCATCGTCAACATATGCGGTGTTGCCAACAACCAGCACCTCCATGGCGTACTCCTCCCCCAAAATCCACTTCTGTCATAGTCAAACATGCGTATTTTACGCTGTCAACGCGAGTTGGAACGCCTTTAAGGCTGTTTTAAGAACTTTTTTAGAGGATGTGGGGACATCGAGAGTGCTAAATGAGCGACCAATTCGGAAGTGGGGTGAAAAACCGAGACCTGTCGACCAGACCCTAGTTTTGGGCACCCGCGACCTGCGGTTTTGTTGCCTGAAATCGGGCTATGCTCGGCGAGTTTCGATTTTTCTCCGCACTTCCGAAAATAAAAGGCGGAGGGAGTTCTTTAGAGCAAACGAATACCCAAGCCCCTCTTAATCGCCTTGTTCCAAACGTCGTTAAGCCTCTTGGGCCAATTTGCGATAAAGAAAATGCAGGTGCAACAAGCACAAAATGAACCGTTCTGCAAACGACCAATCTCCTTGAGCAAAAGTTCAGAATGGTCGACGCCGGCCACAGCCGCAGCCAAGTCAGCCACAGACTCGTTTGCATTTTGCGTCGCCTGCTCACTAGTTAGCAAAAGCGACCTCAGGGCATGGACGGCAATAATGCAAGCAAATGTAAAACCATCAATACGCCCAATATCCGCAAGCGAATCTCCCCTCCTAGCAACCCAGTCCTTATAAGATCGCTGACCAAAAATCACATCTGAAGGAACAAGGGCGTCATCCAGAGAGTGATACTTCAGGGGATCAAAATCACGATATGCTTCAACCGATGGATAGCTTAGATATAGTTGACCCATATCAGTACTATCGCAGTAATAGTCTTGCATTAGCTCAAGCCGCTTAAAATCGTGCCGATTGTCCTGAGGATCTAAGTCAAATATGAGCAAGGTGTCAGTAAAACTGGATTCGAGAAGCTCTGTCGCATCATCTTTATCCGGAAGAAGCTCGGCAACAAAGGACCTAAGATCAACGGCCTCAAAATCGCAACCGTATTCTTGAAAGAGCTTGTCTAGAAAGTCATGAACATTAATCTCGACATGAACAATTTGATGATCATCTGCGAGACTAAAAGAATCAAACATGCGCTCCATCAGCTGAGGCTCGCGTTTAGCACCTTCGACAATGAGCAGGACGTTCTTTACGGACGCATTGTTCATGACTAGTCAAACTCTCCGGCACGGAGGAGCTTCTCAATGTTGTTGCCAAGCCTCAACTCGCGATCGGTGGAATCGGCCAAAGTTCGAATGCCCCCTTTTGCAGAGATTTGATAAACGCAGTCAGGCCTCATTACGCCATTCTTAACAAGCGAGGTATTGTGGGTCGAGCACAGTATCTGACACGATGCCTTTGAAGCAAAGAACTTCAAAAGGCTCTCTGCCATCTCAAAGTGACAAAAAGCGTCAAACTCATCTATGAACAAAAAACTGGCCGACTCGTTAAGCTCAAGCTCAGAGAACAACTTAACCAGGGTTCTTGTACCGCTAGAACATGCCTCGACAAACGGGATGCATCGAATAGGGTGATTGAAATACAGAACAGGCGAGCCGTCGGACTCTTTAATAACGATCAGAGACTCATCAACTCCAAAATTGCGGATAAATGACTCGAATTCCGCAACTTTGTTCTCGCGTATGATCTTGTCGATTACCCTTCTTGTTTCAAACCCTTTTAATCGAAAAAAGTCCATGCGAATCAGCCTCATGCGCGAGACAAATCGTCGCAACTCCGCCAAGACGCCTAAAACATTAGTTGGAAGACTGCTCGTTATATATGAAAGAAGGCTCAACGAAGTATCGGAGAATTCAAAATTGATCCCAGCAGCACCGATTCGTTCAAGATGGTTCTCTTCGAAAACGCCGCGTGCGTTATTGAAATCGAAAATGAGACTCTCATCAATCGATAGGCTCTCATGAAGCCAAGTAGTCGGAGAAGTCTTCTCATAACTGTAATTGATTTCGCGACCGTCAAATTCAAAGACATAAGTGAACTGTGCCGTGCCTCGCCCACAATCAGCATTCAAAAACAGACGATCATCCTGGTCAGAATAATCGAATGCCTCTGGAAAGCCGAGTGTAATGTCGAATAAAGCTGAACCGAAATTCGATTTACCAGACGCATTTCTGCCGATCAAAAGTGCGGTTTTCACGGTTCCGTTTTTAACGTTATTTTCTGCAAACTGGTAATCACGAGAAGCAGCAAAATTAAATGAAACCCGAGTCGAAAAATTCCTATAGCCATCAACAGTAAAACGCTTAAGCATGAGAGTCTCCTATCTCTTGCCGTAATTATATTACGGCAAGAGATAGGAGACCTGCATCAATTACGTCACTGCGGGAAAAGTCGTGTAACCAAAGCCCATCCGAACCATGAAAACCTACTGCGAAAGCCGCTCAAACCAGAAGTATGCTGCAAATTCTAGACATGCCGACCACACTGGAAAGCGGCAACGCTTCTACCAGCGGTTTCTTTTCATGAAAAAGCGGTGTGCTCGACGGTACCGAAATTTGCCGCATACTTCCGTTCGGCGTTTCCGGAAGTTCGGTGAAAACCTGAGATCGGTCGACCTAACCGCTGTTTAAAACTACCGTGACCTGCGGTTTTGTTGAGCACCTCCGTGGCGCCGCGCGGGCTATCGTGTTCTGCGACGGGCCGGACGCACAGAGTCTGAGTGGCATCTTGGCTCATATCCTTCTCGCCATGCTGTACCTCCTTGGTCTCGGCCGCATGGACAGCCGAAACGCACCAGCGGGCGATGCCGATGAGAATATCGCGGTGCCGAACGCCAATATTCTAGATGCGAGCGAACGGTTCTTAAGCGCAGTATTGCCGTTGTCGATGAGGGCGATTACTCACTTCTGCCCCACAAGCCCTCACCCACTCGTTCTTCAACGTGTTAATTTTTACTCATGAGAGGCCTATCGTTATAAAGGACAGGTGTGCACACAAGCACACAAGCACACAAGCGAGAAACACCTAAGGGGTACCCGAGCTTGAAAGCAGCCCGAATACCCCTTAAGATAAAAGTGACTGGTCGCAGTCATTTATTTGTCAGGCCTTAGTTAGCCTCTAGGGCCTGACCACTAACGGTTCTTCACGTGAACCTTTTTGGTAGTACTCCCCACCTTTACCAGACGTCCGGTCTTGGTAACGCGGTATTTGGGGATAGTAATTGTCACGTACATTCCTTCACCTCCTTCGAAGAGATATCGCATTGCTTAGCGATGCTTCGCGATTTGGTGCTTGACCAAAGTCTTTGCTGCCAAAGACTTCTGCTTTGAGCTAGAGCTGGAGCTTGCAAGCTTTTTGGCAGCCGCACCGACTTTACCGCCGTGATGGACAGGCATGCTTCCCTCCTATCAACAAATCGCTACGAACATCTGTACCATAACGTATGAGGTTCTCAAAGTCAATTCATTATTTTGTACGTTTGTCTCATTCTGTCTCATGTTATAATTCTCCTAGAAAGGAGAGGCCATGAAACGTGCCGATATAATTGATTTAATCCGCTTCCATTCAGAGGACAACGAAGTCGCTTTCAATGAAACCGCCTCGCGTATCGCCAAGGAATTCGAAGATACCGGCTATGGAGATCTCGCGGGCTATATAATGAGTCTTCTCGCTCAGACGAGGACATTTATACCTCAAACGCTTGAGCAGCCTTATGAGTACCTACAGCAGGTCGTTATAAACAACGATCCTCTACCCCTTCCCGAATGCATCTCCCAAGAAATACATGGACTGATAAACGCCCTAAACAGAAACATGGGAATCAATACCGTCCTTTTCTACGGCGCCCCTGGAACCGGTAAAACCGAAACAGTCAAACAGATCGCAAGAATACTGGGAAAGAAGCTTTTTTCTGTTGACTTCAATCTCATTATCGATAGCAAATTGGGCGAAACGTCCAAGAACATCAACAGGGTCTTTAGCGAGATCAAAGACATCGGCTCGGAATCTCTGTTTCTATTTGACGAAATCGATGCGCTCGCTCTCGATAGGATTAGGCAAAACGATGTTCGTGAAATGGGACGAGCGACAAGTTCTCTTCTTAAAGAGCTCGATGGGCTTGACGGTTGCGCAAACATAATTGCAACAACGAATCTTCACGACAAGCTTGACAAGGCACTCTTGCGCCGATTTGACGCACAAATTAACTTTGACAAATACAGTCATGAGGACTTGGCAGAAATAGCCCTGCTGATCATTAAGTCACAAAGCAAACGCTACGACTTCATAAAATATGATTCTCGGACTTTGAAAAGAATATTTGATACCTGTATCTCAATTCCCAATCCCGGAGAATTGAAGAACATCATAAAAACCTCAATCGCCTTTTCCGATCCAACCGTCGAGACCGACTATCTAACCAGGCTGTATCTCCAACTAAACGACATGGATAAGGTCGACATTGAAGTTCTAAGAAAACAGGGGTTTACGCTTCGGGAAATTGAAGCATTGACAGGAATATCCAGGAGCACCATCGCCAGAAACCTGAAAGGATAATCATGAATGATTTGCTTCGTCTCTCAGGTGCCTTCGAAACAAAGGGCGCGTCTGGTCCGGGAGCTCCGTCGCTTCCCGCAAAAGCTAAGGTCACTTCTACGAAAATCAAACGGCTAGGCACATCTCTAGAAACGCTCCTTGAAGAATGGAGTGGCGAATTTTTAATTAAGAGCATACTTGTATCAATCGAATACAGGCAGATTGTCGCAAAGAGCAACAGAGTCCGACGTCTCCTCAAGGGCGGGATAGGCCAAGAACCCGAGGCAACCATTAGGGGCGCTCGCTATCTAGATATCGATACTCCCCGCGCAAGGCACGTAATGACTCATTACGTGCCTAAAGAGACTATAATTTCAACGATAAATGAGCTGAGGGAAGCTGCCCGCATTGTGGATAACCACTTCTCAGGATCCATTGACAAGAACAAATTGAACAGTCTTTGGGATGAAAAGGATTCAGTTGAATCAAAAAAATGGAAACGAGACTACTCGACCATTATCAGTAAAAGCGCCTTTTCTCAGCTAATACGAGACTGCCACTATGTCGAGAAAATATATATTAGCGATGCACCCACCGTTCAAACCAAGACAACGTCGACGGCTCCAACGAACTCGTTAGTAACTCTTTACCGAACAGAAGTTGATATCAAAACACTGCTGCAAAAACTCGATCTCAACGTTGCCGCAGCCGATATCCTCGATAACACCGTACAACTTTCAGAAGAGCAATACTACGAGCTAACAAGCAAGGCTCCATACCTTGTAGCAATGAGCATAAACGATTTATCCTCTTATACCCCAATACGGGCCAGCTCTGAAACGGTAATGCGGGAAAGCAATCTACCGCTATTTCCTTCAACCGAACCCGTGGTCGGTGTTATCGATACTGCTTACGAACAAAAAAGTTTGCCTTACTTCCACAATTGGGTTGAATACAAGTCGATGCTCCCGGAGGATGTTGAAATAAGACCTTCCGACACCTCTCATGGGACATCTGTCGATTCACTAATTATCGATGGACCTAGATGCAACCCATGGCTGGAAGACGGATGCGGCAATTTTAGGGTCAAGCATTTTGGAGTAGCAACTGGCGGAAACTACAGCTCATTCACCATTATGACGATGCTGCGTAAAATTTTGAGTGAAAACCCAGGCATCAAGGTTTGGAATATGTCTCTTGGATCTGATGAATCCATCGACCACAATTCAATATCACCCGAAGCCGCCCTACTGGATAAATTGCAGGCAGAATATGATGTTCTGTTTGTCGTTGCCGGCACAAACAATCACGATGGCTCAACAGATCGAATAGGGTCTCCAGCGGACTCCGTCAACGCTCTCGTAGTCAACTCGGTAAGGCGTGATAAAACTCCCGCTTCATATACTCGGAGAGGTCCTGTGCTCCATTTTCAGCATAAGCCCGATGTTTCATACTATGGTGGAGACATAGACGAACCGCTCAACTGCTATGGGAGCGACAGACCAAAAAAGGAAATGGGCACATCCCTCGCAGCGCCCCTTGTCGCAAGAAAAGCAGCTTATCTCATCTACAAAATGCACCTTAGCTGCGAGTCAGCGAAGGCACTCTTGATCGATTCGTCAAAATCATGGAATCAGCCTTCGGATATGAACTCTCTTGGCTATGGAGTAGTGCCGATTCATATTAACGATGTAATTAAAAGCAGAAACGATGAAATTAAGTTCCTGATTACGGGGACCGTCACCGATTACGAAACATACAACTACAAGATACCGATTCCAGCCGTCAGAAACACTCATCCTTCTGTCGCCCGGGCAACCCTTTGCTACTTTCCAAAATGCAATCGCGATCAAGGCGTTGACTATACCTGCACGGAGCTTGATTTACATTTCGGAAGGTTGAACAAAGGCAAGCTCAGTTCCCTCAAAGCAAACACGCAGGGAGAGAAAGAAGACTACACTGACGAAGAAACTGCCAGAAAGAGCCTTCAGAAGTGGGACAATACGAAGTCAATATCTGACTCCCTAACCAATCGAAGCAGGCCAAAAAAGGCTTATGAAAACCCTCTCTGGGGTTTGAAGATACGCAAGACCTCACGATATCAAGATGGGTCCCATGAACCGCAAAGGTTTGCCGTCGTAATCACCGTTCGCGAGCTCGACGGAGTCAATCGCATCGACTCTTTCATTCAGCAGTGCAACGCACTGGGCTGGCAGGTCAACCGCATTAGAGTCGAAAACGAGCTTAATATTTATGAGGAGAGCCAGGTTGAAGTTGATTTTGAATAAACTCCTTTCATAAATTAGTCAACTAGTTATGTGGCCAACCGAGGTTGATTGCCGTATCTTGGTTGGCCAGTTCTAGCCATTTCGTTGATAATTTGTACGTATACACCAGAAGTAATTACTTTTAAATTGCCAGTCAAATGCGGCCAGCCTCATCCCCTACAGCCGCAACATAAAGCACGATGCGTCATCGTGCAGCTTAAGCCGTGGATAAAGATCAAAGTCTGGGTCCAGGTTTTCTTCAGCGCGTAGACGTACAAGAAGCTCATCAAATGACTCGCGAGTCGCGTCAGCGAGAAACGCTGCGGGATCGGCTAACCCAAACAGATTAAATGCCCGCTCCAGCCCGTCTGACATAGCGCAAACGTAATTAATATCCTCAATGCAAAACCGCCTCACATTGAGATGCTCCAAGGCAACCCCAGACGGATCAAGAATCCAATAACCATTGGGCTTATTCTTGAGTTGACGGTTCGCAAGCAATATATCGTTGACGGCACCACGCTTTCGCGCCCCCGTCATTGCAAGCCCACGCGAACGATCGACCATCGCGTCCACCGCTGCTTGGTCGAGCTCCGCAATCCGCGAATCGGACATGGTAACGAGTGAGCCGTCTTTAAAGCCAATAAACACCGGAGAATCCCCCAGCGACACAATATCGACCCAATCACCCGCAACAGAGACAACTACCAGCGTGGAGGAAGGAAACAAGTCTTCGTTTTCCGTTACGCCATATTCACCGATAAAATCGCGCGAATCGTCCACTGCGAGCCGAATGGAATCTATAACCCCACGGTCCGCATCCAAATATTTGCAAATGCGGCCGCCAACAAAATGACTGAACCACTGAGCGTCCGATCCAGAATGATGCGGCAGCACACGCGTGCCGGTGATTCCAGAGGCTCCATCGAGTAGCACAGCGTATGTCGACCCAACTGCGACGTAATCTTCATTAACCTGATTACCTATAGCAGAGCAGGAAAATTTGGCTTTGAACATGGAATCACCGCTTTCGGTAAATTGGCAAGCAAACGTAAAGCCATATCATCACTACCTAAGCCTGAGCAGACTTCAGGAATTTCGCCTTTGCTTTCTGGTTGCCATTGAACACAGTATCAACAAGGGATTGACGTGCAGATTTACTCATATGAGGATGCTCGACAATATATCCAGCAGACAAAACCGTAATCGCCACAATATAGGGCCATGCGGCATGCTCCCGCGCAGTCTTAATGGATTTCTTTGCTACGTTGCAAAATTCCTTCTCGGAGCTAGACCGCAGATATAGTGCAAGCATAAAAAGCGAGTAAAAATCGCTTTCGTCAATAATCTTGGAGAAACCCAGAACACTAAGCGGTCCACAGGCATTAGACGCTACCGTGTCCAGCTGTCCGATACAACCCGACAGCGCTACCATAGATAATAACTTTCTAATTTTTGGCCTAGCCTCTTCCGGAGATTCTAGCTGGCCAACAACATCTTCGACCATTTCGTCATAGGAATCATCAACCGCTTCTAAAAGCAAATTGAGAGCAGCGCCAGTTGCGTAGTAGATTTGTTCTCTAACAGTCGCCTTAAGCGGCTCCTTTAGTTTTACCTGCTGTCGATTAAGGCAACGTCCCGCAATAGCAACATATTTCAAAGCAATAATTGCCGACTGAAAGGCACTCCTCGTTTCAGGAACCTCATATTCATAAACGCCAGCATAACTAACCCTTTCAATGGCTTCACAATTTCTTTTCTCTATCTCATCAGTTACGCTGCGAATGGCACCCGCACCTTCTTGAGAGGGCGGAGCAATCTTAATGCCTTCCAACCCACTCAAACACTTATAGGTTTTTCCCTGATTAAAAATGACATCTGAACTATCCACGGCATCCGATGCCTTTTCGACTAGTTTCTGGGTTAGCCAGGGAATGAATCGAGTTCCCTCAAGCAAAACGAGTATCTCTTCATTTATGGAAAAATCTAGCTCATCCAAAAGACGCAGTACATAGGTTTCTCCCTTGTCCACGTCCTCGTCAAACTCAAGATCAATTGCCTGAGCAACAAAATAGGCATACAGACTTCTCGAGGCAAAAGAGTAGTTGAAGCCATTGTCTTCAACTAGGAGCACGCCAGACTGGACAGAAGCATCCATGATTATTTTTGGAGTTATAGGGATTCCGTATTCACTCAGGTAGTTTTCAGCCACTTCAGAGAATGTCATACTCGAGAAAACAGTCGTTCGATCAGAGTGAATTTTAAGAGCAAGTTTCTTCAAAACGGTAATAACCGCATCCGCCAATATATCGAGCATCTGATTCTCGCCATCTGATATGACATTACATATCTTTCTTTTGACGTTTGAATTCATAATTGACGTAAACGGCAAGTCACCCTTGATAAAAGACGCACCGGAATCATAAATGTAATAATCAATATATTGATTGATGAAGGGCGGAGTCATATCAAACAATTGAAAATGAGAGCCAACAGCTTTATCAACAATGGCGATAAGCTCATCTACCTGTGCATCGGAAAGCCCAGTACCCTTACATCTCTTTTGAATTAACTCGTCTCTTTTATTTTTCGTCCAAGGACAGATAAGCAGATGTCGAAAATCAACCTCGACCGTTTCGTCCAACTCAAACGTAAAACTATTATCAGTAATTAAAACAATATTGCCGGCAGTCTTGAGCATCGATTTAATGACATCGGATTTTTTAGCTTTTCTCTTCAGAGAATCAAAGTCGTCGACGAGCAAAAGAACTTTTTCACGAGGAATTCGTCCAAACAGTTCAACAGCTTCCCGAGTATCACCATACTGATCCTTGATAATGGATGACAGCGTTCGTGAAATGGAACCAGTTGAATAATCGGGAGTCAACAATAAAGGCGAATAGCCCATCGCCAACGACTCGCGGTATATGGCTTTAAGTAAAGAGCTCTTGCCCGCACGAATATCACTATGGATTTCAAGCGCTTTAGCATCAAGCAGGAACTCCATAAAAGAATGGATATCAGATATTAACTTTTGATCATTAATTCTTAGTTCACCATCTTTTGTGCCAGTTGCGATCTCTTCTTTCAAAGAAGGAAACACAAATGAGTCCTTAAATGATTCACTTGAATTATCTTCAGTTTCAAAAAGCTCGTTCACAAAATCTGAGCGCGGTCTGAAGTACGTTTTTGATTTTATATAACGCCGATAAGAGTGGGCCTCATCGAGAAGCGTGTGAATTTGTGCAGAGGCTTCCCAGCCATAGACCCTTTCCGCAAATTCATAGCTGCCAAACTCTCCAAAGCGAATTAGTAGCATTTTATAGGAGCTCTGGTCATCATCGCAAAGTGAATAAGTTCCTCCTCGCACGACGACACAGGACTCACCTGACAAACCACCTACGCAGCGGCTTTGTCCCATATGCTCATGTCCCGTAAACGCAAAGTCAAAGCAGTTGGCAAGCATCTTCTCCAGGCTAAGACGCTCATTATCGCAGAACCACTCTGGGCCATGATGCGAAGCAAAAATATGAAGGCCTGAGTCCGGTGTGTTATCAAGTAGAGAGCGATTAGGGTTTCTCAATACATGAAATCCTTTATCATCACCGTCAAGAGTAGATAAGGGAGCACTATTAAAACCAGATACCGAGACTTTCGTCCCCTCAACCTCAAAAACAATTGGCCCTGGCTGACCAAAAACAAAACGGTTGTCATATTTGTTTGCAAATTCAAAAAATGACGCCATATTTTCGATATCCACACCGTACTGTGCACCAGCAAAGTACCCAACAGACTTACACGGGCCTTGCAAATCATGATTTCCCGGTAATATATAAACTTTCAATTGGTATTCAGGTTGGTTCAGTTGTTCAATCAGATAGTCAAAGAACATAGCCGCTGATTGAAATTCGCTTTCCTTGCCAGTTCGGGCAACATCACCAGTAACAAGCAGCAATACGGTTCCAGACTTAATACTCTTTTTAATAGTCACGAGGATATCGTCTACCCGTTTTTGATAATTGCCCTGGAGTTCTTCGAAATGAAAGTCCGTAAGCTGGACAATACAAAGCTGAGGATCAAAATCACGGCAATCCACTGCGCGACCTCCGAAATACTACTCCGTCGAATATATTGATTCTACCTACACACGCCACTCACTTACCAGGCATTAAAGAAACAATTAAAGGGACGGCTCCATACAAGGCAATCGGAATAAAGGCGAAAACGATACCAAAGATAATCAAGCGACGACACAGCTTTTCGTCCCGCCCCGAAATGAGGGAAAACGCTGCAAATACCATGATCAAAAGTCCAAATAAAGAGCACGCAAGAAAAGCAAGCTCGAAAAACTTAAGTTCGGAATGCTCAGTTATGGACGCCATGGTAAACACCACAGAAAGTACTGCTGAGAATAGTCCGACGATTTCGACATTACTTGACACGCTTGCTTTTACATTGTCAATTTCCTTAGAAGCACGATCCGCAATCCTCTTATTCGACGACAAGAAGTCTGCACGCAAGCGGGCAGTTTCAATATCTGCCAGAAGCTTTGGGTATTCGGGGGAAGCTGGATGAAGCAAAGATACGGCCTTGTCAAAATCAATATATGCCTTATTTAAATCCCCCTTCAACGCGTTAAGCCGAGCCCTTGTAACACGGTATTTTGAATAAGATGGATCCAAACTGATTGCACGGTCGACAAGCTTGATCGCCTCATCAAGATAGGCCGCACCCACCTCTACCCCGCTCTCCATAAGTGAAGCAACAATGTAGGCATATACGTGCAGGCACGATGGTCTATCCGGGAATTGAGAACAAAGCGCATCCGCATCTTCTAGCAACTCAGCATGAGATTTACCTAGAGGGTTACAAAACTCATAGCAGCTAAGATAAACAAGCTTGAAATCGAGGTTATCTTCGAATCGAGTTGCCCCATGCGTAATAAGCGACTGCAGTTTTTGACGATCGCAGACTCGTCTATAAATCACCGAGAGTAAGTAAAAGCCGGCAAAACCGAATCGGAAATTAGACCCATTTCCTTCATGAATATAGATATCTTCCATTTCGGAAAGGATCTCATCATAGTCCTTAGACGTAAATACAATATCAGCCAGATCAGTAATAGCTGAATCGAATTTCGCAGAGTTTGGCTTAACATCCGATAGAATCCAAATTAGTTCGTGAAATAAGTTGCTATGCATGCGCTTCGACCTCCAGGACATGTAAAACGTCTCACGCCATCACAACGACGACCTTTTTTGACGCAGCCCTACAGAGAATGACAATAGAATACGGGTTTTGCAAGAACATGAGAAACGCCCAAATGCACATAATCGATTGCCGTGAATCGCTACCGCTGCAATCCAACAACACCTAAACGAGCAAATGCTCACTCAGTAAACGGTTAACCAAATTGCAAGGTCAGCGAACAGATATTAACGTCATGCGCCGGGCAGTGAACGCCTGAGACAATGGTACTCCCTAACGCTTTAATGAATAACATTGGTCAATTATTAACATAGGTCAATTATTTTTCGTTAAACAGTAGCCTGAAAATCGAACTGCCGGAATACGTCATGGCGTAGAACGGACTCGGGCCCGACATGATTCTCACGGCAAGCTTCATCCTCCCCCAATACCTAATATCTTGACAATCTCAAGCTCTGGGGGCGAGTATGCTAGGCCGGATCAGGACGAACAACGGGATCGAGCGCATAAACCGCAAGATCAGAGGAGGACGAGGGTCGTCGGGACCTTCCCGGACGGCAACTCGGCCCTCATGCTGGTAACGGAGAGGCTGAAGTGCATAGTGGAGCATGAGCGGGACAAGAGGAGGCACCTGGATATGTCAAAGCTGGAGGAGATGGACGAACTGAAGGGAAAGGCGAAGGGCCAGAAGAGGATGGGGCCAAGAACGGCTAAATCAATTTGAGAAAGAATCTTGACGGTACTCCTCCCCTACATTCCCCAGAAAGATCGCTGATGTTGACTGGGGTTCCCGTAAAATAATCCCCAACAAAATATGTGTGGAGTGCTGGCCTGGAGCTGCCTTCGGACCCTATTGGCTGCTCACCGAGAGGCTCCGCTATGAAACGATCCCTTTACTACCTGCTCTGCGCGATCGCGTGCACGTCCATGGTCGGCGCGACGTTGCCTATGGCAGCCATCGCAGAAGCTATGCAGCCTCAAGAAACCGCCGGGCAGCAGGCGCAAGCCGACGCAACGAGCAGCGACGCAGGCAAGGCCGAAGACGGCACCAACACAAGCACGACAGCAGATACCGTAGAGGACAGCACCGCAACATCCACCGGCACCAGCGCAGCCAACACGGAAAGCGCTTACGCCACCAATACCGGCACCACCGCCGCAACCGGCACCCCCGCCCCATCCCTCAGCACCCAGACCAACCCCACACCCGCCGCAATCTCCACCACGTCACAAACCGGCTACGCCCACTCCGCAACCGCAAGCCAAAACGGCGTCACCTTCACCGTCTCGTGGAACGACGCCCCCGCGGGCACCGCGACGACCTTCCACGTAACCCAGGCCAACGGCTCGTCCCAGGCCAAGGCGCGCATGGACGTGCCCACCTATTGGGACGGCGGTAGCCAGGAAAGCGTCTGCGACCCGTCGCGCGCGGCATGGGCCGGCTACTACAGCCTGGGCACCGCGGGCCACGACTTCACCTTCGACTTCACGGCATCGGGCACGTACCGCGTCCACTTCTACTTTATGGACAACGACAGAAACGACCCCCAAAACGACAAGGGGATCTATTACCTGCGCACCACCGCGGAGGTGACCGTAAACGACGCCGCCCGCCCGAGCGTCACGCAGATCGTCAACGACGCCGTGGACCTGTGCAGGCAAGAGACAAACGGCTCGGAATACAACATGGCGCTGTGGCTCCACGACTGGACGCTCGACCAGCTGGAGTACGACCACAACCTCAACTGGTGCTCGGCCGAAAGCGGCCTCACGCGCCACCAGGGCACCTGTGAGAGCTACCAGCGCATCTACTCCAAGCTCCTTGAAGCAGCGGGCATCGCCAACGGCCGCATCACCGGCAACGGCCACACCTGGAACGCCGTAAAGATCGACGACAAATGGTGCCAGATGGACCTAACCTGGGACGACACCAGCAACAACTGGTACGGAGACCTGGACCAGCGCCATCTGTACTTTGGCCTGACCGACGAGCTCATGGCAATCGCCCACTCCGACCACACGGCAAACTATCAAAAGGCCGACTACGCCTATCGTTCAACCGACCTGTCCAACAATTACTTTGTGCGAAATGGCAAGGCCGATGAATGGGCCGAGAAATATGCCGACCGCATTCAGCAGCACCTGGATGCCAAGGAAGAGGGCTTTTCCATCAATGCAGATAACCAGTCCTTCCCGCCGAGTATCTCGGGGATTCAGAACGGGATTGTTGCTTATGCGATGAATCAGAGGGAGTGGAAGACTGAAACTGACCAAGCATATCTAAAAGCGGCATCAATAGTCACCACACAAACCAGCACTACTTGGATTGCTACGTTCAAATTCACGGCAAAGTTCTTGCAAATCAAACCAGCCGCTACACCGGTTTTGCCCAACGGAATGTATTCCATATACTCATGTCTCGACCAATCAAAAGCCCTAGACGTTCGCATGGAGTCGAAGAACGATAGGGCAAATGTACAGCTATGGCAAGATCACGGCGGCAGGCAGCAAAAGGTCAACCTCCAATTCCAAAATGACGGCACTTATCTAATTACGTTCGTTCATTCAGGAAAAGCGCTGTCTGCTGAATCAAATCGTGATGGATCAAATGTTAGCCAGTCGAATATAGATGGTTCCGATTTACAGAGATGGGTTATCGAACGCATGGGGGCAGGATATACGATTAAAAATAAGGCAGCGAACCAGTGGTTAAATGTTAGAAGAGGCGACACAAGAAACGGCACAAATATTCAAACTTGGTCAAATGGCGGTGTGGCAGAAACAATCTTTAATTTTGTTCCAACTGAGCTCGATGCACTTCCAAACGGTAGGTACGCCATAAAAACCAAACTTGACACAACAAAAACAATCGACATTCGTTTGGCATCCCAACATGATTTTGCAAATGCTCAAATTTGGACTGACTACAACTCCCCAAATCAATCAGTTGATCTCAGAAGACAGAAGGACGGATCATACGCATTTATTTTTGCGCATTCAAAGAAGGCGCTAACAGCAGAAGCTGTCAAAGACGGCGCAAATGTTTCGCAGGCAACATACACCGGTTCAAATCTTCAGCATTGGAAGCTATTAAAACATAATAACGGATTCACCGTACAACTAGCTGGATCAAATGAATACTTAAACGTAAGACTTGCAACGGCGAGAGATGGAGCAAATGTTCAAACTTGGTCAAACGGCGGATCAATGGAGACGCTATTTATATTTGAAATGAGATAGTTATTTCATTATTACGAAACGCATTTTTAGAGTGATGCACACATGATATGACCCGCTGTGACGCAATCGTGGCGGGTCATATTTCACCGATTCAGTAAGAACAAATTAAATCAATGTCAATAATTTTTTATCGTGCAAATTACATCATGGGACGCTCGCCCCATACATGCGGAATTAGCATTGAAAAGCTAATTATAGAATATCCATTTTCTAACAATTATCCCTTGTTGGTCCTTTGATTGCCCAAAGGCCCAGCAGGGGATTACGATTGAGCAATGAGACAAACTCGAATAAGAATGCAACTATTTACTAAGAGCTTTCTTGAGTACGTTGATCGCTGACGCAGGCAAAACGGCCCGCAAGGCTTTCTTGGCATAAAATACAACGCCGCGTTCACGTTTCTTGTAGAGTCGCACCACAGTACTCCAGCCGCCATTGGCATATGCGTCAACATACAGCCGCCTATCCTTGGGAAGAACGCTCGGATGACGTAGCTGATCGTTGCCCTTAGCGATGTCGTCAAATTCAACGGGGTACAAGTCCAGAGCGTTGCTTGATTCGATGAACTCCCTACCGCGGTCGTTATTCACCAGCAAGCAGGAAACACCCTTCATCTGATTAAACTTCTCGGCGTCCTTCAGAACGTCAGGCCTGTTTACACCGACACCCCAAAAGTCGCCGATGGTAAGGTCGCCGGCACGAAACCTGCCTGCATAGGGGCACTCATAGCAGCTGTTGCGAAGCGTCTTGAGGTTCAAGAACATGTCATAGTAGAGAGATTTCGACGCAGGAATGGTGACCTCTCTTCCGTCCTCAAGAAGAAGAAGAAGAAGAGAGTGCCCCCAGCCCTCGCGCTTACACCTAAACCGGAAATCGACCACGGGAGACCCAAGCTGTTCGCCATAGTCCTCAACACAGTCCGCGAACATGCGACCGGAGGGGACACCGTGGCAGACAAGGTCAATAGTCGTCAGGCCCTCATAATCGCGCACGAGGAAACCCCTGAGGCCAGCGACCTGGCAAGGCGTTCCGCAAAATAGGACACGCGTCCCCTCGCTCAGGTCCGTCCTGATGTCGGCGAAACAAGATCCGGCGTCACTCTGGACATATTTAGAGTTAAGAAGCGGGCGAAGCTCATCGACGCTCGACGCACGACGATGCCGCACCCGAAGCGAACCCCCCTCGCGCTCATAGGCGGCGCCATATGCAACGCCGCCAGCAGAAATAAACTCACGCGCGACGGCGCCAAAAACACCACCGGAAGCGGACTCCGAAACATCGTCCCTACCGGCGGCGGCATAGAACGGCCCAACGGAATTAGAGCCTATCCCCCGGTTGAGACCGCAAGCCCTAGTGCACGCGCCGCAACCGATGCAGAGATCGCTGTCAATCATAGGAAGAACAAACCCGTCCTTACCCTCGGACATGGCAATGGCGCCTTTCGGGCAAACGGCAGCACACGCCCCGCATCCGCAGCAATGCGTTGGCGACTCAAATAGTGTGGGAACCTCGCCCCTTTTCACAGCAGACATGCAGATATCTCCCTATTTGCAAGCCGAAAGTAGCTTACGCAGAATATCGGCGTTCATATAGACGGAAAAAGCCAGCGCAATTGCAAGGCATGCAATGGTGCTCAGAATGCCCGCGCCGTAGGCCGACAGATAATAGAAAACGAACACGCCCAGAACTGATGCCAAGATCAAAGCCTGCTCGCCTCGATCTTCGGCAAGCTTTGTAAACTTGGCGACTTTAATCCTACGGTACTCATTGACCACAACCATCGCCAAAAGCGTAGCAACCGATGCGCCATAAAGGCCAAAGTGCGGAATCATCACGATGCACAGCACCGCGCAGAGGATAGCGGATACGACTGTGGTGGTTCCCATAATCCCGGTCTCCTTGTGTGCAGTGAAAATACCGCCGTAGAAGCCGGAAATATTGCTAAAGTACGTTGCCAGAAGCAAGATTGGGACATAGAGCAGGCCCTCTCCGAAAGACCCCTTAATCAGCACGCCGTAGACAACAGGCATGAGTGCCGACATGAGTAGCACGACGCTCATCATGAAACGTCGCAAAGCTCGGTACACAGAATTATAGAAAGCCGACTCGTCCTCATCGGAGATAAGGGCTCGAGCCGAGCTCTCCTTCCACGATTGATAGAAAAAGCCATATACCTGGTCCATGACACCGGGGAACTTGTACGACACGGCATACACACCGGCGGCGGAGGCCCCGAGCGTGTTCATGATAATGAGCCTGTCCAGCAGGTTATTGATAGTCCAGGAAACCTTGTTGGGGATGAGCGGAAATGAATACCGTAGAAGGTCGCGAGCGTAGGAAATGGAGAAGGTCGACGGATCGATATAGCGCCAGAGCTTCCGCATGACCATGAACACGAGGGCAACACCGCCCTGAGCAATGACCGTAGCAGAGAGCATGCCAACCACCCCCCAACGAAGAATGGCGATGAAGAGAACGTTGAGCAAGATGGTAAGGGCACTCGCGGTGAAGTTCATAACGGAGTAACCCACGGTATCCCCGAAACCACGTAAGACAGCAGAAGCCATCTGCAGAAGCGCACCGGCAACAACAAGCCCCACAACCCAGCCAGCATTTTCGGGCTTAAAGAGCAGCCATACCAGAATCGCCAAGACCGTAAAAGATACACATCCGGCAAGAAGAACAACGCATGACGCCGTCACAGCTTTAGCCCGACCCTCGTCTGTACGACAGTCGATGAGAAATCGAAACAGCGCTTCGTCCATAAGCAGGGAAACGGCAGGGACGCAAAATAGGGCAATCGTGTTGATGTAGTCAACGGTGCCGTAATCTGCCGTGGAGAGGACGGAGGTATATAGAGGCAGAAGAAGAAACTGCACAAGCTTCGTCGCCATGCCGCCGACGGCAATAATTCCCGTATTTTTAATAAGTCGGCGTGTCTCCCCCATTACGAAAGTGCCTTTCTCAGATATTGCCAAGAATGCTCCCGAAGGCCGCCAAGGGCCAAATCTACCTTGCCCCAGTCAACCGGAGCAATGCCATCGGCGCAAACCAAGGAGACGCAGCGCTCGCTGATCCCCAGGTTATACAGCAAATCCCTCATGCGCGCACCGCTTTTGTCAGTAGCGAAGACTCTGAAGGGCTTATGGAAAAGCACCGAAAACACAGTCGCATGAAAAGAGTTGGTCAGTACGAGTGAGGCATGAGCAATAAGCGAGATGAATTCGCGCGGCCCGATCCCGAATAGGTTGATCGAGTTAGGAATGGGTAGGTCCCTATCCGAAACATACGCGAATCGCACTCCCGAATCGAGCGCCATTCGACAGGCACTTTCGATAAGCTCAGAACAGTCACGCAGTAGATAAAGAAAAGCGTACTCTCCGTCAACGACTGCTTTAACGCTCATGTCCGCATAATCCGAAACACCAAGCAACAGCGTGGGGTCTAAAACAACATCTATGGGTTTATCCACTAGCGGCTGAAATAAAGGAAGCGTTTCCTCCTCACGAACGGAAAGATAATCGAATTTGGACAGAAGAGACGCAACTTTTTCTTGATCGAAATTCTCGGGCTTGAAAGACGTGTGGGCGAGGCTAGGAGCATAGGCGATACGCCGTTTATCTCCCGCAAAAGAGAGAAAGAAGGGCTCGACCACACCGCGAGTACAATCGAGATTCCAAATCTGATCACTACCGCAAATAAAGCAATCGAACTCAGCGGCTAATTCGGCCAAAGCACCTTCTTCATTAGATGAATAAGCCTTATCAGTTAGGGAGAAATAGTCATTTGCGAAAGAGTTAAACGCAGACCACCTAGAGTGAAAAGATTTCCAGTGAGTTAGCGTTCTCAATAGCTTTCTCGGATGACGAACCTGAATTAAGCTGTATTGTTCGTAGTCTAATGCTCTGTAATTTATTATTCTGACTTTATGACCTTCATTTACAAGGGCAGTCCTCAAAGCATAAGCCTGAAGCGCTGATCCGAAATTCAACGCGCCATGGAAAGTAATAATACCGATATTCATCTTCCAACCGTTCTTTAATTACTTCCTCGCTCTTGGTTAACGAGGTTTAATTATTTTTCATTAAAACAGAGGAGCCTAGACTGACTTTCTTGAACTTGCCAGTAAGACAGGCAAGCAAATTAAAAATCACAGGGAAATAAACTGCTAGATAATACTTAACCTTAAGGCCTGCCTTGAGTAACTTGGCATAATGTCTATAACTAACTAGACGTTTTCTCACGATGCGATAGCCATCATCGTCATAAACGCCATGACGAGCAAGCAGCGAGAGAACACCCAGGGAATGACTGGCAAATAGTTCAAACGCCGGCATAACACGCCCCATAGATTCTTCGTTGTCTAGTATGGCGGCATTAACTGCCGTCGCTTCTACGTATTTTGACACAGCTGCAGAGTTGACAGCTGAATCCGAGCGAGTAATCAAATACCGATATAAAGGCTTATCAATAACAGCAATATCTCCAGCCGCGATCCACCAGAGTCTATATAAGAAATCCCTATCTTCAAGCAAAGATAACGACGTATCAAACCTCGTCGAACCAATCACGTCTCTCCTAATTACATGAGCATAGGGATAAAGAAGGTCGCCACATTGCAATGGACCAAGAGACTTATCTTTGCTTACGACGGGTGCTGGAATTTGACCAAGAACGTTACCGCTCTCGTCAACTTGATCAACAGGGAAAACAAGCATACTGGCACGCGTTGAAGCAATGCAGTTTACTAACAATCGTACTGAATCGGATAAAACCGTATCATCGCTGTCGCAGAACCAAATATATTCGCCGTGAGATAATTCAATGCCAGCATTTCGCGCAGCCGAAACACCGGAGTTCTTCTGATGAAGGGCTATAACTCTCTCATCTGCCGATGCATAGTCATCGCAAACGGCAGCAGAGCCGTCAGTCGATCCATCATCGATTAAAATCAACTCAAAAATGGTGCTATTCTGCTCAAGGATAGAGTCTATGCATTTCGGCAAATACTCTTTTGTATTGTAAACGGGGACAATAATAGAAATTAGAGGCATCATTACTTTAAAACCTCCACCAAATGAACGACGAAGCTAGCCAAACTTCTCCAGTTATGCTCCAGAGCGATGGCTAACAAACGATTATCAAATCTCAGTCTCTCCCTACGAGCGCGTGAAAAAACATATTCTTGTGACATGGCCGCAGATATTGATGAGAAATTGGCCTCTTTTTCACGATCATCCGAGTCAGAAAGCTCACTAAGCTTCAGAACATAGAAATACTGATTCGTTTCACCCAAAATAGCCATGGAACGACAAGCATCGCCCCATCTAGCGGCATACTCAGCAAGCCTACGATTGACCTGTACAATATCCTCTAGCTGAGAAGACTTGTAACATGCTGTACTTGCGGATTCATTAGGACGATAGTAGTAGAGAACGTCGTCGAGCTGAGCAAGAGAGGCGCAGGAATCGACAATCGGGAGCAACTGAAGTAAATCCTCGCCGTGCATAAGGCCTTTATACGCCCCATATGTTGCATCAAGATCTATGCAGCTAAGTCGAATGGCTTTGCCGCACAGATTATTAAAGCGACCCTTGCAGACAAATTCCTTTACCAGTTCAAACTGAGCCCCATTGTATAAACCCTCAGGCAATTTATCACGGTTAAACCCATTGCCACTAAAATCCTTCTCACGGCTAAACAAAAAGGAAACAATGTCAGCATCGGTTTTTTTGATGGCTTTATCTAAAATTTCAAGTGCATCATAACGAAGGCAGTCGTCCGCATCAAGAAAAACAACGTATTCACCTTTAGCATGTAGAAGCCCTCTTCGTCTTGCAAGAAGAAGACCCTGATTTTCTCCGGTCAGAACAGTGGCGTTATTTGCTCTCAAAGCGAAGTCTTCAACAAGCGATAGCGTCGAATCAGTCGACCCATCATCTATAAGGATAACCTCATAATTATCAAAAGACTGAAGGGACACAGAAGAAAGGCATTCGCTAAGGTAACGCTCGGCATTATATGCAGGAATGATAATAGAAAAACGCATTAGTTAATTCCCAATAAGATTGAGGTGTATGGATATACTTCGTTACCGCCGTTGATCACAATCGTTTGAATAAAGTAAGCAATAAGTAAACAAATCAGAAGTAATGCGCTGAAAGGAATATTCCCTTCGTCTTCTTTTGCAAGCTCTGATCCAAAAAGCGGAAAGAACGAAATTAGATAATAAGAGAAACGCATAAGGCTATCAGCAATAATATTCAGCTGCATCGCCAAGACGCCAACAATCGAAATAATTGCAAATATAGATTCAAAACCGACCGACTTCGCCTTATTCAAGCGTGATCTCCGATTAAATAAATATATCAAAATAGTTCCACAAAGTAACACCAATGAGGAGTAGTTAAGCCTCGTGCCAGAAGCATTGACCTGATAAGAGTAAGAGTCTTTGAGACTCGAGAAAAGCATAATCAAGCGATTTCCAAAGACAAACGCGGAACCAAAAATTAATGCCACAGCTAAAAAAACAGCGAACCCCTGAGCTTTTCCAAAGAAGGCAGCCTTACCACCAATCGAACGAACTGATTGAACAGCTGGCCAATAAAATAGTGCAACAACTGCAGTTTGATGAAACAGAATTGCAGATGCCATCACAACCGAAAGAAATATCAAAGGCTTCCTTTTTTCAATAAATATAAATGCCGGAACGCAAAGCGCCACGGCAATCATTTGCTTCATAGCGTTAAGTGAAATTGGAAACAGCAGAAGCATATATACGGCAACAGCAGCCCAAGAGGAATCCGGATACATTTTTTTTGCAAAGCAACATATCGGAAAAACGGTAAACGCTTGGATTAATCCTAAATAAATCTCAAATGTTCCCAACTTGGCAATAATCCAACTGAGCAAATTAAAGCCAAATGCCGAAAGCGACGAATATTCAGCCAAGAATAATCCCAGACTAGCATTCTTGGCGCTATAAAATGTCCAATAGGCATAGGTCATTACATCGGTTCCAACGGATGTATCTCGAACTGCCGCAAATAAGCAGGGAACAAGCAATGCGGCGACAAATAAACCAATTGAAAGGCAACCGCGTGAACGATCTGATAGAAAGGCTAGTATTACCGGTAATCCTAAAATAGCGAAGTAAATCATTGCATCAGTCCCACGAAACGGCAAATCGAGCAAAAGAACGTAAAGGGAATTCGTCCCAAGCATGAAATGGCTGCGGCAAAACGCTCGCGCTTACGAGCAAAGGGATCTAAAAGAACTGTGGTTCGATATCTTTTGATTACATTCCACAGCTTTTCGGAGTCAACGGAATTTGTGTCAGCTTCACTTGTGGAAAAACAGTTATTAGCCTGCGCGAACACCATCCTGCAAACAGAGAAACAACGAGAGGCCGCGGCTGCTTTTAAATCGGGATACCAATTGCTTATGTCTCGATACAACTGATCAACGATACTAAGTGCAGAATGTCCCTTAATATGCTTATATTCCTGTCGAATAATGCTATCGCCCCTCATGCGATATGCATATAACTCACGGCAATCAACAACTGCTACAGAATCGACCTTATGAATAATTTTATAAATGCTGGCAAGATCCTCGTAATAAAGCCCTTTAGGGAAAGGATCTATGCCCAGTGGCGTCTTTGCGTAAAGGCGCCACTGGGCACCGGTGTCCAGCGCCTGATATAACATCAGACGCTGGACATCGGGCGAAGGCAGAGCCTTCGCAGGCGCCACGGGGCCAAGCGACTTAATCAACGAGCAAGCATCACCGTCATTGAACGATTTACCAAACGGAACAGCAGATATCTGACACCTCGTATCAAGACAGGCGTTTAGAAGGATCTCGATAAAAACGGGAGAAATGTAGTCGTCGCTGTCAACGAAGGAAATCCAATCCCCCCGAGCAATGCGCAGTCCCGCATTACGAGCGTCAGAAAGGCCACCGTTTTCCTTATGCAAAACGGTAGTTCGATCATCTTTCGTCGCAAGAACGTCACAAAGCTCGCCAGATCCATCAGTCGAGCCGTCATCGACGAGAATAATCTCGATGTTTTGATAGCTTTGACGGCAAATGCTATCAAAACACTCCTGCAAATAAGACTTAACGTTATATACCGGCACAATCACCGATACTAAGTTGCTGTTTGGCATCTAATTCCTTGAATAGAGATCTAAGTATTTCTGAGTTAATCGTTTACCTTGCAAGTCAATGTTGTAATCAGCGAAAAGCCCGCTTGAGATAGAAATTCGACTTTCATACGAGAATGGCGAGAGTGAATTGATCTCATTGGCCCACACAGTAGGATTGTCAATCGGCAGGAATTTGCACTCCCCCGTCACGTCCACTTCACGCGTAATCGCATCACTAAGCAGACACGGCAGACCAGACACCTGTGCCTCGACACCGACGAGGCCCAGGCCTTCGTAAAGGCTTGGCAGAACGAACGCATCAAAAGCCTGGTACAAACGATTGACATCATTTCTCTGCCCCAAAAACTTAACATGCTCGGTAAGGCCGCGTTCGTCCACCAAAGCCTTTACGGAGGCCCCGGCTTCGCCGGTGCCGACAAGCAACAGAACAGCATCATCGCGGCGTTTTGCGACCTCAGTAAAAACGTCGATCAAAAACGCATGGTTCTTCTGAGCAGTAAAACGTCCCACATGCCCAATGGCAAACTGGTTGCCAACGAGGCCCAGATCGGCTCGCGCTTGCGCGCGAGCCTCAGCATTGAAGCGGAAGCGGTCCAAATCAATTGCGTTGTATACGACCTCAAAGTGCGCGGCTTTACCAAAAAGCCATTCACCGGCGAATTGACTGCATGCAAATCGGTGTGTTGGATACCGATTCGATTGCGTTTTCAGCACGGCCTTCAGGGCATTCTTGGCATACTCCCCCTTACCACTCGTAGAATGGCTATGGGCGATACGCACGGGGACGCCCGCCTTCTTCGCGGCACGAAGCGGAAAGACCGAAAGCGCGTTGATGTGACTGTGGACAATCTTCCAGCCCTCTTGCTTAAAGAGACGCTGAAGCTCTCGCTGGTATTCAGCTACATGCTGATAAGGCGGAATCTCAAAGACCCTGCCACCGAGCGATTCAATCTCGTCACGGGGAACAAGCGTCGAATCGGAATCAACAAGAAAGTCAAACTGCACTTTACCGCGATCGATGTGGCGATAGTAATTCATAACGACAGCTTCGACGCCGCCGCCAACCATCTTGCCAACAACCTGAGCCACCCTAACCGGTTCAGTCATTTAGCAAGCACCTCCACCGGTAAAGACCTCAACGACCGTGAGGAGAACAATCTTCAGGTCCGTGATTGGGCCGCGCTTGGCGATGTACTCCAAATCACGGCGAACCATCCCGTCGAAGTCGGTGTCGTTGCGGTCTGTGACTTGCCACCATCCGGTGATGCCGGGCTTCACGGCCAGGCGCTGCAGGTCATACTCGGTGTACTGCTCCACCTCGCGCGGCAGCGGCGGGCGCGGGCCCACGACGGACATCTGGCCCAGGAATACGTTGAGGAACTGCGGGAACTCGTCGATGGAGTGCTTGCGGATGAACTTCCCGATCTTGGTGACGCGGGGGTCCTCCTTCATCTTGAACATCGCGCCGGCGATCTCGTTCTGCCCCTTGAGCTCGGCGAGGCGTTCGTCGGCGTCCCTGTACATGGAGCGGAACTTCCACATGCGGAAGGTGGTCAGGCTGCCATCGGGGCGGGTCTGACCCACTCGGATCTGGCTGTAGAACGGGTTGCCCTCGCTCTCCAGGCGGATGGCAGCGGCCAAAATCAGGCTCGGAAAGGCGATGACAGCCAGCACGCAGCCGCTGAACACGATGTCAAACGCGCGCTTCACGGCACGGTAGGCCAGGCGCGAGCGGTCCCAGTCCATGATGGATTGCATAGCCCTGTAGCGGCCGGCGCCCTCACGCCGGTCCATGGCCTGAGCAATCAGTACCGCCCCCGCGGGCACATTGCTCTCTGTTACTTCTTTAGCAGCCACAATAAAACTTACGTCCCTGTCCCCAGGAACCCCCCCCCGTCTATGAATTCAAAATGCGAACGAATTGCCGGCGCAACGTCTCCCTTACGTTTTGCTGGGAACGTCAAGCGGTAGCAGCTCCCTAAATGTGGAGTCACCCTCGCCCACGTCTACCAGGCACCAGCGTTTATGACGGTCGATTTTCTTTACGCGGGCCTCTTGCCCCACCAAGGGCCCCTGCTCTATGTGCAACACGCCGTCTTCTATGCGGGCGACGCTGTTGCGCACCACGCCGTCGTCGTCCAGCACGCTGCGGTACCAGTCCTGCGCGTCGTCCGGCATGGGCATGTACGCCCGCTCCCTACTGCCGGCGATGCGACAGCCAAAGCTCAACTGGGCCAAAGTCCTATCGAGCGCGGCGGCATCGTGCGTAGCGACGAAAAAATATTCCTTGTACATGGGTTTGGTTTGGAGCGACCATGCGCCGTCCCGCTTAAACCAGAACTCCTTTTGCATTACAAAGGCGTCTTTCATAAGCTCGTGCGGAATAATGCGGCGGACCTTTTCACAGGTCTCGCGCTCTTTTCCATGGGGGGTGTGGACCAGATACCAGCGAACGCGGCCGTGCTGGCTACTGGTGGTGACGCCGTTAAATGCGCCCGGCAGCTGCTCTTGGCGCCGTGCCGTCTGTTCCATGTTCTCGCCCCCTTCTCTTGCTTTGCGATGCACGCAAATGCAGGGGCGTTTAGAACAGGCTTCTCGCTCGCAGCTAGGCGCAGTCGCAAAAGTACAGGTTTTTGTATCTTTCGACATAGGCAATTATACGAGCAATTAATCAACGATTGCCCAGATTACGCAAAATGTCCTGTCGGTAGATACATCTCCATAGCCCTCTACAAAAACCTGTACCTTTTTGTGCAACAAAAAAAGCCGCTCAACCAGCGGCTTTTCTTATTTGGGCATGAAAAAAGGCGACCGCCCTTTGTGGACGGTCGCCTTTGTTAATTGTTGTGAAGCTTGCCTTAGGCGCGAGTCTTGATCTCCTCGGTCACCTTGACAACAAACTCATCAACGCTCATCTGAACGGTCTCGTTGGAGCGATCGCGGACGGAGATGTTGCCGGCCTCGACCTCCTTCTCGCCCAGGATGAGCATATAGGGTACGCGGTCGATGCTACGGGCCTCGCGGATCTTGTAGCCGATCTTCTCGTCGCGGTCGTCGCAGACCACGCGAATGCCGGCCTCCTCCAGCTTGGCGCACACCTCGTGGGCGTAGTCGCGGCTCTTCTCAGAGACGGGAAGCGCCTTGACCTGCACGGGGGCCAGCCAGGTGGGGAACTTGCCCGCAAAATGCTCAATCAAAATACCGATGAAGCGCTCAATGGAGCCAAAGCACACGCGATGCAGCATGATGGGGCGCTTCTTGGTACCGTCGGCGTCCACGTACTCCAGGTCAAAGTTGAGCGGCATCTGGAAGTCGAGCTGGACGGTACCGCACTGCCAGGTACGGCCGAGCGAGTCCTCCAGGTGGAAGTCGATCTTGGGGCCATAGAAGGCGCCGTCGCCCTCGTTGACCTCGTAGTCCATGCCCAGCTTCTCCAGAGCGGTGCGCAGGCCCTCCTCGGCGCGCGCCCAGTCCTCGTCCGAACCCATGGAGTCCTCGGGGCGGGTGGACAGCTCAACGTGATACTTAAAGCCAAACTTCTGGTATACGGAGTCGATGAGGTTGACCACGCCCACGATCTCGTCGGTCAGCTGGTCGGGACGCACAAACAGGTGGGCGTCGTCCTGGTTAAAGCAGCGTACGCGGAACAGGCCGTGCAGGGCGCCGCGCAGCTCGTGGCGGTGCACCAGGCCAATCTCGCCGGCGCGAATGGGCAGCTCACGGTAAGAGTGAGGCTTGGAGGCGTACACCAGCACGCCGCCCGGGCAGTTCATGGGCTTAATGCAGTACTCCTCGTCGTCGATGACGGTGGAGTACATGTTGTCCTTGTAGTGGTCCCAGTGGCCCGAGGTCTTCCACAGCTGCTTGTTCATGATGAGCGGCGTGGAGATCTCCACGTAGCCGGCCTTGTGGTGAATCTCGCGCCAGTAGTCCAGCAGCGTGTTCTTAAGGATCATGCCGTTGGGCAGGAAGAACGGGAAGCCGGGGGCCTCGTCGCGCATCATAAAGAGGTCCATCTCGCGGCCGATCTTGCGGTGGTCGCGCTTCTTGGCCTCCTCCAGCATGTGCATGTGCTCGTCGAGCTCTTCCTTGGTGGCAAAGGCGACGCCGTTGATGCGGGTGAGCATCTTGTTGTCCTTGTCGCCCTTCCAGTAAGCGCCCGAGACGCCGGTAAGCTTAAAGGCCTTCAGCGCCTTGGTGTAGCAGATATGGGGGCCGACGCACATGTCGATGTAGTCGCCCTGCTGGTAGAAGGTGATGCGGGCGTCGTCGTCCAGGTCGCCGATGTGCTCGACCTTGTACTTCTCGCCGCGCTCCTCCATAAGAGCGATGGCCTCGGCGCGGGGCTTCTCGTACACGGAGAATTTGAGGTTCTCCTTGACGATCTTCTTCATCTCGGCCTCGATCGCGGGGAAGTCGTCCTCGCTGATCTTGACGCCCTCGGGCAGGTCGACGTCGTAGTAGAAGCCGTTGTCGGTCGCGGGGCCGTAGGCAAAGTCGGCCTCGGGGTACAGGCGCTTGATGGCCTGAGCCATAATGTGCGCGGCAGAGTGGCGGATGACGTGCGTGACCTCGTCCTGCGGGAGCTCGGCCACCGAACCGTCATTGTAGAGTGCCTTCATGGGTATGTTTTCTCCTCTCGGATGCCTGATGCAAGTGCGTGCGATGCGCTCGGCGTTTTTGACTTGCATCATTATAGGCAGGTTGCCTTGGTATACAAGCGCCCGCCGCACCTTAATGGCACGGCGGGCGATTTTCTACGCATGCTTCATCGTGTGGGCGCGGGGTGTGGGGCGCGCGTGGCTTGCGGCGTGCCCGTGGCTTGCGGCCGATCCGGCGATGGATGCGTTACTGGATGCGAGTTCGGCAGTAGGGACAGACCTTCCAGTGCGCATCGAGCGGGCGATGACAGCTGGGGCACACGTTGCGAACCTGGGTGTCGCACACGGGGCAGACGACGAAGTCTTTCTCGATGGGCGCGCCGCACTGCGGGCAGGTGCCGTACTGGGCAAGCTGGCGCTCGCGCAGGGCCATGTCCAGCTCCTGCTCCTCGCGGTCGGACGCATAGGAGTGCGGGCGCAGGACCAGGTAGGCGATGAGACCCACAAACGGGATGAGGGCGATAATGCCCCACGCCACGTAGGCGCTGGCGCCGCGGCGACGAGCGTCGATGAACACATAGACGACCGACAGCACATACAGGGCGATGATAAAGCCAACGAAGGCATAGACGACGCCCATAAGCTGCGGCGACATGAGCTCGGAGATGTACTTGGACATTACGGGTACCTTTCGGGATATTAACAGTCCGGTCAAGTTTACCACGGGGTTTGTTTATATGGGACTACGGCTGGGTACGGGGCTGGCGCGGACACAAACATCTCAATCTGTAACAGTTAGGAGCGGAATCCGGGTCTAGATGTTACAGATCGAGACACAGGGGTCCCTCCCCGACTTCAATCTCGATCTGTAACATCTTGGGCACCAAAACCCCTCTTACTGTTACAGATCAAGACATTCAAAATCCGCCGGAAGGTTTGTCTTGATCTGTAACATCTAGAACCCAGATCGTCAGCTAACTGTTACAGGTCGAGACGAACGGTTGCCGCAGCTGTCGACAGACGAGGTCAACATCCGTGCTGGGCCGACCCTCGTCTGCCGTTGGCGGGTGTTGCGGGGCTGTTCGCCGCATTGCCGCCGCGCTGGGGATGTATAGACCGTAGGATAGTCTTATTGACAGCCTGTCAACTCGTCTGGGAGGCACTGTGAGCGAAACGTTTGATATCGCGATTGTCGGCGCGGGCATCACCGGATGCGCCATCGCGCGGCAGCTCGCGCGCTATGACCTGTCCATTTGCGTGGTCGAGGCGGCCAACGATATCGCGCTGGGCGCGTCGAAGGCCAACGGCGGCCTGGTGCACGCCGGCTACGATCCGGCACCGGGCACGGTTAAGGCGCAGGTCAACGCCCGTGGCTGCGAGTTGTACGGTACGTGGGCGAAGGAGCTGGGCTTTCTGTTCTGCCGCACCGGTTCGATGGTGCTGGGCTTTAACGACGAGGACCGTGCGCATCTGGAGCAGCTGCTCAGCAACGGCCATGTCAACGGTGTGCCCGAGCTGTCGATCGTCGGACCCGACCGCATCCACGAATTAGAGCCACGCGCCAGTGCCGATGCAACGTGCGCGTTGTGGTGTCCCTCGACTGGGTTTGTCGACCCGTTTGAGGTTGCCATCGCCGCACTGGAGAACGCCGTGGCCAACGGGGTGACGTTTATGCGCTCCGCACCCGTGGAGGCGATTGAAGTCGCGGGCTCGGTCGACGACGCGCGCTTTACGCTGGCGACCCCCGCTGGCAACGTGCGCTGCCGTTACCTGATCAACGCCGCGGGCAACGGCGCCGCCGACATCTCGCATATGGCGGGCGCCGAGGAGTTCCAGATGGTCTGGCGCCAGGGCAACATCGTGGTGCTGGACAAGGAACCGCGCACGCTCATGCCGCTCTACCCCGTGCCGACGCCGGTGTCGAAGGGCGTTATCGTGACAGGCACCGTGCATGGCAACACCGTGATCACCGCCACGGCTGCTGTGCGCGAGCCGGGCGACACGCAGACCTATGCGAGCGATGTGAACGCGCTGCTGACCGGCGCGCGCAAGCTGGTGCCCGACCTGGACACGCGCCGCGTGGTGCGCGCGTTTGCCGGCGGGCGTCCGGTCATTCAGGGGACGAACGACTTCTTTATTGGGCAGTCGGCCGTGGTGCCAAGGCTTTTCCAGGCGGCGGGCATTCAGTCGCCGGGCGTGGCGAGCGCGCCGGCCATTGCCGAGCGCATGGAGCTTGTGATGCGTGAGGCGGGCGTGGAGCTGCACGAGCGGACGGACTGGAACCCAATTCGCCGCGAGCCGGACGACTTTGACCGCGCACCGCTGGCGCGTAAGGAGGAGCTGATCGAGTCCGATCCCGCGTGGGGACAGATTGTCTGCCGCTGCGAGACGGTGCCCGAGGCCGAGATTGTGGCCGCGATTCGGCGCCGCCCGGGCGCGGTTTCGGTCGAGGGCGTCAAGCGCCGCTGTCGTGCCGGCATGGGTCGGTGCCAAAGCGGCTTTTGTCAGAGCCGTGTGGTGGCGATTCTGGCGTGCGAGTTGGGCTGCGATCCCGGCGAGGTATTACTGGAGGACGCCGGCTCCTGGCTGGTAGAAGGCCCTTTGAAGGGGGTGCGCTAGGATGGCGGAATTCAAATCGAGTGCGATTGATTGCGGCGTCGTGGAAGCCGTACAAACGCAAGCCTTCGACGTGGTCGTTATCGGCGGCGGACCTGCCGGCATGGCGGCCGCGCTTGCCGCGCATAAAACAGGCGCGCGCGTGGCCGTCGTGGAGCGCGAACAGCACCTGGGCGGCATCCTGCGCCAGTGCATCCACCCCGGATTTGGCCTTTCACACTTTAAGCAGGAGCTCACCGGTCCCGAGTACGCGCAGCGCTTTATCGACCAGGTGCGGGCAACCGACATTGCGCTGTTCCTGAACAGCATGGTGATTGGGATTGATTCAGGCGAGCCTACGGAAGACGCAGCACTCCACACCGTCACGCTCATGAGCCCCGCCGGCATGCTACAGCTCACCGGACGCGCGGTCGTCCTTGCCATGGGATGCCGCGAGCGCACCCGCAGCGAGATCAAGATTCCCGGTAGCCGTCCCGCCGGCGTGTTTACGGCCGGCCTGGCGCAGCGATACATCAATATCGAAAATCTCAAACCCGGCTCGCGCGCCGTCATTTTGGGTTCGGGCGATATCGGGCTCATCATGGCACGTCGCTGCACGCTCGAGGAGATTTCGGTCGAGGGCGTGTACGAGCTCATGCCGTACGCCAACGGCCTGCGCCGCAATGTGAAGAACTGCCTGGACGATTTTGGTATTCCGCTGCATCTGTCGACCACGGTCACGCGCGTGATTGGGCACGACCGTGTGGAGGCCGTCGAGGTGAGTCAGGTCGACGAGCACTTGGCGCCCATTCCGGGTACCGAGCGCATTGTTCCGTGCGACACGTTGCTGCTTTCGGTGGGCCTGATTCCCGAGAACGAGCTTTCGGTTGCCGCGGGCGTTGAGCTTGACCCGCGCACGCGCGGCGCCGTGGTGAACCAGAGCCTACAGACGGGCGTGCCGGGTATCTTTGCCTGCGGCAACGTACCGCACGTGCACGACCTGGCCGACAACGTGACGACCGAGTCCGAGAGGGCTGGCGCAACTGCAGCGGCGTACGCGCTGGGTGGCGGAGCCGAGACGGACACGGTCGCGAACACGGGCTGCGAGCTCACGGTCTCCCCTGCCGGCAACGCGGGATACGCGCTGCCGGGACGCATTACGGCCGTGGCGCTCACCAAGCTCAACTTCCGCGTGCGCCGGCCAGTCAATGCCGCCCGCGTGCGCATCCTCGCTGGCGACGAGGAGCTGTTTGCAGGCAAGGTCCGCCCGTTTAAACCGAGCGTAATGGAGAGCTTCCCACTACCGGCAAAGGTAATTCAGCGCGCACTCGACCTGGGTGTTAACGAGATTGTCCTGTCCGTCGACCCCGTTGAGGAGGCGTAGAGTCATGAGCACAAACGCGATTGAAACGCTGCAGTTCAACTGCACCACCTGCCCATCCGAGTGCCTCCTGGCCGTGGAGGTCGAGCGCAGCGCAGACGGCGCCGTGGTAGAGGTGCGCTCCGTAACCGGCAACAGCTGTCCGCGTGGCGATAAGTTCGCGCATCAGGAGCTCACCTGCCCCATGCGCGTGCTCACGACGACCGTGGCCGTCTCCGGCGGCGACGAAGCCCTGCTCCCCGTGCGCACGGCCGAAGCCATCCCGCTGGCACTCCACGCCCAAGCCATGGCCCTCATCCGAGGTCTAGTCGTCAACGCCCCCATCCGCATGGGCGACGTCGTGCTGGAAGATCTTCTCGGCACCAACATTGACCTAGTCGCCAGCATGAACATCGATCCAGCCTAAGCAGCTAATTTGGGACGGGCTCTTTTAGCTGCTTTTGCAAGGAGTGTCCCCAGGTGCAGGCATAAAAGGAACGTCCCTATGTGCCGGGCTTGGGATACCATGGTGGCACCCTAGTGAAAGGATGTTTCATGGCACATGTCGATGACCAACGCGTGGCGCGCGTGCTCGATGCGCTCGAAGCTCAGCACCCCGGCGCGCAGCTGCTCGTAAACGACCCATGGTCGATCTATTACCTGACCGGCTTTTATGCCGATATGTTCGAGCGTTTTTGCGGCGTGCTACTCGCGCGTGATTGCAAGCCCGTGATCTTGGTCAACGCCCTGCATCAGCTGGCCGAGTACGACAACGCCCGCGTCGCCTATCACACCGACACCGACGTCGTGACCGACGCTATCGCTCGCGAAATCGATCCGACCAAGCCGCTTGGCATCGACACCGTCATGCGCTCCGGCTTTTTGATGCCCCTCATAGAGCGCCACGCCGCCAGTGAGTTTTTCCTGGGCGATTTTGCCGTCACCGCCGCACGCACGTACAAGGACGCTACCGAGCAGGAGCTTATGCGCGTGTCCTCGGCTGCCAACGACGCCGTGATAGCCGATGCCATCAAGCTCGTCCACGAGGGCGTGACGGAGCGCGAAATTGCCGACCAGATGCTCAGTCTGTATCGCAAGCACGGCTGCGAGGGCTTTAGCTTTCCGCCCATCGTGAGCTTTGGCGCCAACGCCGGCGACCCGCATCATGAACCCGACGATACCGTGCTCAAGCGCGGCGACGTGGTGCTGTTCGACATTGGCGGACGCCATCGCAACTACTGCTCGGACATGACGCGCACGTTCTTTTGGGGTGAGCCGGACGAGGAAACCGTACGCATCTACGACATCGTGCGCCGCGCCAACGAAGCCGCCGAGGGGCTCATCGCACCGGGCGTTCGCATGTGCGACCTGGACCGCGCCGCACGCGATGTGATCGAGGACGCAGGCTATGGGCAGTACTTTACGCACCGCTTGGGACACTCGATCGGCCTGCAGGACCACGAGCCGGGCGACGTCTCGCTGGTCAACGAGCAAGTCGTAGAGCCAGGCATGACGTTCTCCATCGAACCGGGCATCTACCTCCCCGGCCGCACCGGCGTCCGCATCGAGGACTTGGCCCTGGTGACCGAGTCCGGCGTCGAGATCCTCAATGCCTACCCCCACGATCCGGTCCGCCTAGACTAGGCAATGCGGCAAAGGGGCTGTCCCTTTGGCGCATCACATGAATGCCGCCACAAAAACGGCCTATCTACTACGTTTAGCCCGCATGGGTCGACCATACCTGTGTTTTCGCAAAACTGGTAAGCCATCTACCTGCGGTTTTCATTTCGCAATTCTCGGTGTGGTCGGGGGTAGTCGGTAAAACGTAGTAGATAGGCCCATTTCGTGGCAAGCGAGTCAACTCGGGGCACAGGGCAGCCAAAAAGCCCCGTCCCAAATTGACTGCTTTTGAGTTGCGGTGAAAACGGACTGTTTGAGGCTTCTTGCTTGTAAAACAGTCCGTTTTCACCGCAACTGATGTGGGGATGGGTTAACGGAGCAGGCCCGCTACTTCGCCGGCTAGGGTGATGGTGCCGGCTGCTACGAAGGACTCGCCCGCGGTATCGAAGGCGGCAAGGGCCTCGGGCACGCTCGGGTATAAACCCGCGAGCTTATCGACGTCCACCAGGGCGGCGAGCTCCTCTGCCGGCAGGGCGCGGTCGGAATCGGTCTGCGTCACGACCACGCGGGGGAACGCCGGAACCAGAACGTCAACGATACCCGCCACGTCCTTATCGGCCAGCGCGGCACACAACAGCGTGGGGCGATTCTCCACGCACGGATCGATCTCGTCCAGCGCGCTCACAAAGTTCTCGCAGCTCTGAGGGTTATGGCAGGCGTCGATCAACTTGAGCGGATCAGTTCCCAGCACATCAAAACGACCCGGTGTGGGGCAACCCATAAGCGATGCATCCAGCGCATCGTGGTCAAGCTCGCGGCCCAGATACCCCTCGCACAGCATAATCGCGCACGCGGCATTCTGCGGCTGATACGCCGGCTTGACCATGCTCGACGTATAGATCGCACGCGGCGTGGTGCAGCTGAACTCCACCGTGTCGCCCACATGTGCCGGCACCTTGGTCGTGGCATGGTTCACCACCAGCGGCACTATGCCGCACTCGCGACAACGTGCATCCATCACGCGCTGAACGCTCGCCTCGTGCGTGCCCTCGCCCAGCACAACCAGGCGTCCGGGCTTAATGACCGCAGCCTTCTCCCCCGCAATGGCCTCGAGCGTATCGCCCAAAATGCGTGTGTGGTCGAGTCCAATGCCCGTAATGGCAACGGCGACGGGATCGGTCGCGCTCGTGGCGTCCCAACGACCGCCCATGCCAACCTCGAGCACGGCAACATCCACCGCGGCCTCGGCAAACACCACAAGCGCAGCGGCCGTCAGCAGGTCAAACGGCGTGATGGTATAGGCACGCTCCCCCGCCGCCACACGACGGGCATTCACGCGATGTCCCGCCTCAACAGCGGCGGAAACGCCACGGGCAAAGGCCTCATCGCTCACGACGCGCCCATCGACCTCCATGCGCTCGGGATAGCGCACCAGCTGCGGCGACGTATACAGCGCGGTCTTTAACCCCTCACCACGAAGGATGGCAGCCGAAAAACGCGTGGTCGAAGTCTTGCCATTAGTACCGGCAACCTGAATGCAATCGAAATACTCGTCCGGTCGTCCCAGCTCATCGAGCATATCGACAACCGTCTCGAGCAGAGGACCAGCATCCCCAGAAATCCGCCCCGTATCAGCAGCCAAAGCAACAGCCTCACCAAACGAAAGCAAATCAAACTCAAAAGGAACGGTATACAAGCCAGAACGCTTAGGCATTTTTAGAACCGCCATTCATAGAAAAATAAAACAGTATAGGTTGAGGATAGTCAGCGAAAACGCCTCTGATGAGCCAAGGTGCCGTGAAACAAGGGCGCATAGGGCTTATGCCCATGCGCCCGAAGTTGAACGGCAGATTGGCCATCAGAGGCGTTTGCAGCGTCGAGTCAGCCGCCGTTCGTTAGAACGGCGGAATAGGTGTCCGCAGCGGAGAGCAAAGCATCGGGACGCGCCCCCGAGTAAACCTTACGAGAAGTCAGCGACCTGAGCAGTCAGCGCCGCAAGGATCTCCTTGAGCTCAGCTGCACGGTCCCTCTTCTTCTGGACCACCGCGGGCGCGGCCTTGGCCACAAAGCCCTCGTTGGCGAGCGTCTTCTCGCAGCCGGCGAGCTCCTTCTGAGCAGCGGCGATCTCCTTCTCCAGGCGCGCCTTCTCGGCCGAAAGATCGACCTTGCCCTCGAGCACCACAAAGACCTCGACGCCGCTATCGACCACGGCAATGCTCGCAGCCGGCTTCTCAACGTCGGTACCCATAACCAGCGAGGCGGTGTTCGCCAGCGGCTCGATGGTCGAGCGCAGGCTCTCGAGCTTCTCGATGTCCTCGGCACCGGCGCGCACGACCACGTCGAGCTCAGCCTTGGGGCTCAAGCGATAACGCGAACGCGTGGCGCGGGCGGCAGACACGACGGTACGGCACAGCTCAAATGCGCGCTCGGCGTCCTCGTCAACATACTTGGCGTAGTCGGCGGGCTCGGGCCACTTGGCGATCATGAGCGCCTCGGCGCGGTTCACGTTGCCCTCGGCGTCCAGATCGAGCACGCTCGCCGGCATGTTGTCCCAGATCTCCTCGGTCACGAACGGCATGAGCGGGTGCATCAGGCGAATGGAGGTGTCGAGCACAAAGATCAGGTTGCGCTGCGCCTGCAGACGACCCTCGCCCTTCAGGCGGGCCTTGGTGACCTCGACGTACCAGTCGCAGACCTCATTCCAGAAGAACTGCTGCACGCCGCGGGCCATGTCGCCAAAGGTGTAGTTCTCAATACCCTCGGTGACCATCTTGACTGCCTTGGCCAGACGGCTGAACATCCAGGCGTCTGCCGGCGTCTCCACGACGGGTTCGCCGGGCGTGTAGCCCTCCATGTTCATAAGCAGGAAGCGGCTGGCGTTCCAGATCTTGGTCACAAACGACTTGGCCTGCTCGGTGCGCGGGCTGTCGATGAGCTTCTTGGTCTTCTTGTCGATGTTCGCGTCGAACTTGACGTCCTGGTTGTTGGTGCACAGCGTAAGCAGGTTGAAGCGCATGGCGTCGGCGCCGTACATGCCAATGAGGTCCATGGGGTCTACGCCGTTGCCCTTGGACTTGGACATGCGGCTGCCGTCCTTGGCCAGAATCGTCGGGTAGATGACGACGTCCTTAAACGGCACCTCATCAAGGAAGTACAGCGAGCTCATGACCATGCGGGCGACCCACAGCGCGATGATGTCGCGTGCGGTGACCAGCGCCGTCGTGGGGTGATGGCCCTCGAGCAGCTCCGGCTTTTGCGGCCAGCCCTGCGTGGCAAAGGTCCACAGCTGCGAGCTGAACCAGGTATCCAGCACGTTCTCGTCCTGATGCACGTGATGGCCGCCGCACTTGGGGCACACGTCGGTGTCCTCGGTAAGAGCGTCCTCCCAGCCGCAGTCCTCGCAGTAGAACACGGGGATGCGGTGGCCCCACCACAGCTGGCGGCTGATGCACCAGTCCTTGAGGTTTTCCATCCAGGTGGTGTAGGTCTGCGTCCAGCGCGCGGGGTGGAAAGTGACCTTGCCGGAGTTGACGGCATCGAGCGCCGGCCCCTTGAGCTTGTCGACGGCGACGAACCACTGCTCGGACAACCACGGCTCCAATGCGGCGTCGCAACGGTAGCAGTGCATGACGGAGTGATCGAGGTCCTCGACGTGATCGAGCAGGTCGTGCTCCTCGAACCACTTGATGACGGCCTCGCGGCACTCGTCGCGGTTCATGCCAGTGAACTCGCCGTAACCCTCGACGACCACCGCGTGCTCGTCGAAGATGTTGATCTGCGGCAGGTCGTGAGCCTGACCCATGGCATAGTCGTTGGGGTCGTGGGCCGGGGTGACCTTGACGAAGCCGGAGCCAAAGTTGGCGTCGACATGCCAATCCTCAAAGATGGGGATCTCGCGGTCGACGATGGGGAGCTTGACGGTCTTGCCCACGAAGGCGGCCTTCTCGGGGTCCTTCGGGGAGACGGCAACGCCCGTGTCGCCGAGCATGGTCTCGGGGCGCGTGGTGGCGACGACGATGTAGTCCTGGCCGTTGACCGGCTCGGTCAGCGGGTAGCGCAGGTGCCACAGATGGCCCTTCTCGTCCTTGTACTCAGCCTCGTCGTCCGAGATAGCGGTAGTGCAGTTGGGGCACCAGTTGACGATGCGCTTGCCGCGGTAGATCAGGCCGTCGTGGTACCAGTCGCAGAAGACCTTACGCACGGCCTGGGCATAGTCCTCGTCCATGGTGAAGCGCTCGTTGTCGAAGTCAACGGAGCAGCCCATACGCTTGATCTGCTCGACGATGATGCCGCCGTACTCGTGGGTCCAATCCCAGCAGGCGTCGACAAACTTGTCGCGACCGATCTCCAGGCGGCTGATGCCCTCGCTCTTGAGCTTCTTGTCGACCTTAGTCTGCGTGGCGATGCCGGCGTGATCGGTGCCGAGCACCCAGCGCGTGGACTTGCCGCGCATGCGGGCCATACGGATGATGGCATCCTGAATGGAGTCGTCGGTGGCGTGACCCATGTGGAGCTTGCCGGTCACGTTGGGAGGCGGAATGGTGACGGTGCAGTCGCCCACGCCCTCACGGCGCTTGTACTAGCCGCCGTC